>Ga0228710_1003540_pt1 | contig 24777 bp, 17 predicted proteins | sample MedpolnodulmetaG_FD_177995 | JGI IMG/M metagenome (GOLD analysis project Ga0228710, IMG submission 177995) | Root nodule microbial communities from Medicago polymorpha collected in Santa Monica, California, United States - pink nodules | ecosystem: Host-associated > Plants > Roots > Nodule...
TTATTTTTTTAATTTTTTAAAATATTAAATTTTTTTTAAATTTTTAAATTATTTTTTTTTTTTTTTGATAAGGCAAGAGTCCAAAGACATAAAAAAGGAATAGAAAACAGTCCAAAATATGGAATGTCTTACATATTACAGTCTATGTCAGAGGTACTCATATATATTATTAAAAAAAGGAAAAAATAAGTACAAAAAAGAACTGGGAGGGACATAAACCTAACCCAGTCAATCCACACAAAGTGCATGTCAACCCAAACGGGTAATACGAAGAAATAAAAACAACACCGGTGGATGTCTAACAGGCGGTGTATGGACAAACTGTCAACACAGAATGAATCCAAGAACCAACAACTCCTTGCGACAGCAACAAGCCTAACGTCTCTTTCGAGCCAAACAGTCCAACATCAGGTAGACCGATGAGGATTTTGAAACCACATCCAAGTTGTATAGAGCCAAATTTCGTGAAGGTGAGAGATTTTATCGCCAACACGAATACAAAACCCCACGCCTACAACCCATTATGTTGCGACGGAAAGCTTCACGACCATTTCTAGCCAAATAATAGAAAGCAACTCAAAACCAATTGAAGCTAGATCGAGGGATGGTCATCAATGGATCTGAGCGCCACGAGCACCGCCAACACGGTAACTGTTGAAACAATTTTTTTTTATGAATGTTTTAATGATAACAAACATTGTGGAATAAACACTAAGTTTTATGAATGGTGATCTACTGATGTTTGCACTTGAGTCTTTTCACAGAAGTAGACAAGAAGTAATACCAAACGAGTAGCATCCCAAGTTCAAAAGAAGATATAACAATTGTTTGAATCAAAAGAGTGTTGAGTAAAGATTCAACAAGAAGATGAACTTTATGATTAATTGATTCATCATCATGACCACATGGTTTTGAACAAAGCCTTAAAGATTCGAGGAATAAAAGGTTGATATTTGAAAGTTACACAAGATCACTTTTAAAGTCATATGACAAAACACAAATTGAGTTGTGTTACATACCTTGACTATCTTCAAGATATGAAGATTCAAGAATGATCTTTAAATAGTTTCTAAAGAAGTTTAAGGAAAAGGCACAAAAGTTTCATTCAAGAGAATGATTGTTTGTACCTTCATGACCACATACATGTCTAAACTAAAATATCTCAAAGATACTTAATGGACAAGAAACATTGTGTGAAATCACCAAGAGGAATTATGAGATAAATTGCAGAATCAACAAAATAATTCAAGGTTAATTAACCGAGAATGTATCGTCATCTCATATAGAAGAGAACATTATCAACTCTGATGAAAGAACGTTCTCATGAAGAGGATGTCTCTTACACTCGAGATTATTCTCATCATTTGATTAAAAGGATTAGAATCAACTTTGAAAAGAAACCAATTCATGAATGAATTATTTATCAAGTCATTCATTAATGATATTGATTGGAAAAATATCAAAGAAGAAAATTCATGATCATATGCTTGAAGATTCTATCATAAAAGATTTAGGATGATCGAAGAATCTTCCATAATTTTTTTTAAGATATGATCTGGGAGAATAGAAATCAATCAAAGGAATTTTTACTTTGAGAAAGGTTTCTCATGTTCCTACAAAGAACATTCTGGTCATACAAAGTGAAGAGAACATCTTCACTTGATGTTTTTAAAGATAACACATATTTACATTTATTATCTTGTTATCTACTAATGTGTTTTGTGAGAAATGTTTCATGAAAATGATCTCAAGAATGTTCTTGACACAACACAAAGAAAGGGCATTCACGCAAAAGACAAGTCATAAAAAAGGAAATCATGGCATAAATTCAATATAAGAATTTGTCTTGGGCCTTAATGATTTTTTGATCCATTTGAAGCAAAGTCCATGAAAAGATAAAAAAATCTCATCAAAGGATCAAAGCACATGGGAGTTAAAGCATGACATCATTAAAGTGACATAAGCATAACATCATGATGTGACATCATCATGTCACTTCTCAAATGGTTGGTTGCTCACTTACAACTTGCATTACCATGTGAAGCTTCCTCCTTGTGCTAGCTGGATTTTCAAGATCAATTTGGACAAAGCAAGATCAATCTGGTAGTGCAAATTCTCATGGTTTCTCTCAAGCAAATGTTTTGGAGCCCAAATGAGTTTTGAATTAAAGCAAAACCATCTATTTTTTAAGAGTGGGCAGCAAGTATCCCACCTCTATAAATAAGGGAAGAACATTGAAGTCTAAAACCAAGAGTTTTGATTTACAAAAGCTTTCATTTCTCTTTCTCTCAAAGCTAAAGAAATCAATCTCTTCATAATCTTTTTTCGACAGCCACAAAGCAAACTCCATAATCTTTCACTATATTTATCATCTTTATCTCATTTATTTGAGAACATCTTTTTGAGTTTGTGTTTGTAAATGGATATTTTGTTTGAGACATAAAGATCCAAACATCATCCTACAATATTTTGTTTGGGACATAAAGATCCAAACATCATCCTACAAAGTGTAAACTAGATCTCAAGTCTATTGGGCTTAATAGTTAGAGATAGGAAAGTTCCAACCTTTCTTGTGTGATCAAGAATTGTAGAAGCCTGCTGAGGTTGATAATACAGGGGTTACAGACTGATCTGGTGTGATCAAGACCTTATAGTGTTGGTTAGAAGTTTCTACCAATTGTATACTATAGTGGATAATCTCACACGAAGTGTGGGGACTAAAAGTAGCCGGGTTTGGTGAACTAAGATAACTCTCATGTGTTATTCCCCCCTCTCTCTCTCTCTCTCTCTCTCTCTCTCTCTCTCTCTCTCTATATATATATATATATATATATATATATCTTTTATTTTTACACGATATGCACACACTATCACAAGCATTAATATTTATTTATCTCCAGAATGTTTTGGTCCTAATTTATCACAACCATATTAATCCAGAGTTCTCTGGTCCTAGTTTAATCTTTACTTTATTATACACACACTATCACACTCATATTAATATTTATTAATCTCCAGAATATTCTGATCCTAATTAATCACAACCAAATTAATCCAGAGTTCTCTGGTCCTTAATTAACCATAATATTATTTTATCATTCAGTTTAAATAATTAATCTTATAATTGTTATCCAGAACATTCTGGTCCTAATATAACTTTTTAATATTTATATTCTTCCAGAGTTCTCTGGTCCTTGGTAATTATTAATATTGTTTTATTATTTCAATCTCTTTATTAATTATATAATTATTATCCAGAACATTATAGTCCTTGATAAAACAATTGTTTAAATATCTAAATATTTTATAATCTTCTTTTATCTAACATATACCAAGAATTAACACCCGCACCCAATTCAAACCCCCCTTTCTTGTGACTATTTCTTCCACTTCAGTAACACCCGCACCCACCATTCGCAGCAACAACGGACAACAAGTGCATGACCATTTCTAGCCTAGAAGCCCTGTTACGAAGCATGTCTATGATCTTGGAGGAGCAATACAACGCTGAGCGTGCCAAACCACCGAAACACACAAGTGGTACGATCAACACACGACATCGACCCACCACCGCGACGGAGCCAACACACGGCATCGTTAAAAAAAGAAATGAGGAAATTAAAATAGACAAAATTATAGCCCTCAATTTGAATGAAGAGTTTATTTTTCTTCATGATTCAAAATCTCATAATATCGAAGAACTAAAAAAATGAATTGCGAAGAATTTTGGAGAGTTTATATAAATTCTTCAAATTTTTATGATGTTGTTGGACCGCTGATCAAATCAGGACCGTATAATGAAGGTCAAGTCATGTGTCTTTTTTTTTTTTTTAATATTTATCAATAACAAATATTTATCCTTTGTTTTTGATATATTAATTTATCGATGACAAATGTTGTCCTGTGTTTTTTGTTATATTCATCAATGATAAATATTTGTCATGTACTTTTTATGTTTCAATGACAAATTTATGTCCTCAGTTTTATATACCCATCAGTGAGAAATATTTGTTGTGTTTTTTTATGTATCAATGACAAATATTTATCTCATACGTTTTTATATTAATCAATGACAAGCCTTTGTCCAATTTTTTATTTATTTATTAGTGATTAATATTTGTCCATTTTTTATTAGAATTATCGGTGATCAATATTTGTCTCATACTTTATATGTGACAAACATTTGTCTAGGGAATAATTTGTAAGAAATCCGTTTACAAAATAGATAATCATAAATAAAATCCATAAGGGACAAACATTTGTTTCATGTATAATTTGTGTTACACATTCGTTTTTCAACTAATATTCATGGGAAAAATGTTATTTCTCTAAAAAAAATAGCATCAAGAATTTTCAAGACACAACTGATAAGTTTTAATTACATGATTTATTTGTTCACTTTCTATTTTTCAGTCACACCTCCTTAAATTGTGGTAAATAATGGATTGTGATTGACTGCTCTTTATTTTTGATGTTATTTTTCTAGAGATATTACATTCCTGATATTCATGAGAGTCAATCGCTTATCTAATTGACCAACAACAAGCATATATGTTTTATTTAAACATTCATATATAAAATTTACTATATGTGAGAATGTTTAAAAGACACGAGACTAATAACATGCACATTTCTATTTTAAATAATTGACCCACTAGTCCTAACTAATTGATCGGTGATAAGATATTTTCTTATATTCTAGTTCTAAAAAAAAAAAAAATTATATTGAGATGTATTACAAATTGCTCCAAAACAGTCAGTCTCTTTGGTCATTATTATAAGCAAAATTTTACTTTTTGGATACACTGAATAATTAAGAGAAATGATAGATAAACACATATTTTTTTACACAAAAATGACACCAATGGCATTTTCTCTACCCTCTCACCTCATCGTTCTTCTTCTTCTCTGTCACATACACTTACAGCAAACCAATATCACCAGAGAAGGAAGCATGGTGATTGTCGTGGGATCCAAGAAGAAATATGATGTATGGTGGTTGAGATTCGAGTGGAAGAAGCACAGTGGTGGTTGTGTGTGAGTTTGTAGGAGAAGAAGCATAAGGTGGTGGTGGTGAGGTCGACGTCGCTAACCGTTGACGGCGACGATGGGAGAGATAAGTTGCAGGGAAGAGAGAAGGAAAAAAATAAATAAATTTTAGTATTTTTGAACAATGTTATATAGTGGTGTCTGTATTGTGTTTCTATTTTTGTGTCCAGTTATCATATCTCAATAATTAATGTATCTAAAAAAATGAAGTTTTGCTTATCATAGTGATCAGAGGAAGTACGTTACAATGTCAACTAAAACCTCTCAAAAAAAAATAAAAAGTCGATAGAATCTCAGCCTTGAAAAATCCTAGAAAAAGATTGTTCTCTTGATTTTCTTGGATCCAAGAATCTAAAGAAATTCATAAACCCTCTTTTCAATCCTTCAAAAGAAAAAAACCCTCTTTTCAAGAAAACGTTGAATATAAAACCCTAACAGAAACCCTTCTCTCTCACTCTTTATCCCTCTCACTCACTCTTCATTGCTCTTCACGTCAAAGTTCATACATCACCATGAGATCCCCTATGCAAGGTTTTACAACTCGAGAGTTTACCTCAACTCGTTTTGCTTAGGTCAACTCGACTCGAGAACTAGTACGAGTTTACCTAAAATTAAAATTATGCAGAATTTATTATATGCATGACATATATAAGCTAATATAATATTGTAAATAGGTCAATAAAACGTTATACTCAAACTACCATAATAAAACTTAATTACACAAGCAAATTATACCAAACTACCATAATAAAACGTTATACTCAACTTAGCATCAAAATACAAAAATTAACGCACGAAATCATAAGTTTCATAAGTCTCTAAGTTTAAGTCATCCATAAAACCATAAAAAAAAAAAAACAAGTTTCACAAGTTTCTAAAGTTGTTAATAAAACTATCTAAAAAATAAACTAGTTAATTTCTTAAAAAGGTCAACAAACACCACCACCGCAACCTTAACCGGCGTCGAAATCTGAATTACCACCATCAGAATCGCAACCCTAAATGGTATGTGCTCCCCTGTTCATGGTTTGAGAACTTAGAGAAGAAAGAAAAAGAAATGTTTCATCTAAAGAACAACGTGTTACTGCAAAATAACTATTCAGTAAACGTTTCAGTCTTTGGGCTTGTAGAAAAGGAATTGGGTTTTGAAAGAAATGGCCCCATAAAAAGGATCGATTTTTTTTTGTTAGATGTAAACTCGTAAGGCTCGGGGGAATTGGGTTTTGAAAGAAATGGCCTCATAAAAAGGATCGATTTTTTTTGTTAGATGTAAACTCGTAAAGCTCGGTAAACTCGGTCGAGTTTACATAAATTTACCGAGTGTTAACTCGGTTAAACTCGTCAAACCTTCCGATTTTAGTAGAAACCGAGTTTTACCTCTGAGTTAACACTCGATTTGCGGAACATTGCCCCTATGTTTGGTGGTTTTTCTTCTTCGTTTACAAACATCGGTTCATCATCATCATCATGGTTCCAGGCATATGCTTCCTTCTCCACTTTTATGATGATATTAAGAACTGTATTAAACGATTTCATACCCTTAAAACTTCAAACTTTCGTCACCTCAAAGTTACAAGCTTTCTTCTCAAATTACCAACCCAAAAATCAAGTCTCACTTCAAATCGATCCCCTTTGGGATGGAAGTACCAATAACCTCTTTTATGCAGCCAAAGAGTATCTCCCTACTAGAATATCCAAAACTTACACATCCCTCAAAATTGGAAAAATATCCAATCATAACAACGTACTTGTAGCTTTTGATGGAAAGCAACCAGTGGTGGATGAATTTGAAGGCATCAAGATTAAATGGATGCTTACTGAAAAAACCAACAATGGTCTTTCTGAAAATCCCAATATGCAAGATGATCTATATCAGTTTAGTTTTAAGTCTAAGCCAAAACAAAGCGGGGAGAATGGGTTTGTATTATGTTTTGATGAGAAGCATAGAGATAAAGTAATGGAGAAGTATATTCCACATGTTTTAAGCACTTATGAAGCTATGCAAGCAGATAATAGGACTCTCAAGATCCATTCATTGCAAGGTGGTTGGCTACAAAGTAGTTTTAATCATCCAGCTTCATTTGATTCACTTGCTTTGGATCCTGATTTAAAGAAAGCTATAATTGATGATTTAGATAGATTCTTGAGGAGGAAAAAGATGTATAAAAAAGTAGGTAAACCTTGGAAACGTGGTTACTTATTGTATGGACCTCCAGGAACAGGAAAATCAACCCTAGTTGCTGCTATGGCAAAATATCTGAAATTTGATGTGTATGATTTGGATTTAAGCACTATGCATAGTAACTCAGAACTCACGAGAGTCATGAGGAACACATGTAACAAATCCATCATTGTTATTGAAGACATTGACTGCAACAAAGAGGTGCTTAATCGATCAAGACCAGACATGTTTTCGACTAAGGTTTGTTGTCTTACTCCCTCACCAACTCATATATTATTCTGCTAAAGTACATTTCTCCATTTTCTTGTTTTGTTAGCTTTAGTTGGGTATCTTAATCTTTAGAAGTTTTAATTGGACCAAAATTCTGAAGTAAAAAATATTTAGGCTAATTTAAACTGTATTATTTTTGCACTTGACAAGGTTAGTTACACACCTGAGGATCTTGCATATGCAGCGACTCAGGGTCTTGGACATGCTGGAAATGCTGCTCCTAAGAAGTTTACTCTTTCGGGTCTTCTTAACTATATGGATGGTTTGTGGTCAAGTTGTGGTGAGGAACGAATTATTATATTTAGGACGAACCATAAGGATAAAGTATTCCCAACATTGTTGCGCCCTGGTCGTATGGACATGCATATTCACTTGTCATTTCTTAAGGCCAAAGCATTTAGAATCTTAGCTTCAAATTATTTGGACATTGAAGAACATCATCAGCCACTCTTTGAGCAAATTGAAGAGTTATTGGAAAAAGTAGATGTCACCCCTGCTGTAGTGGCAGAGCAGCTGTTGAGAAGTGAGGATGCTAATGTTGCTCTCAAAGCACTTCTCAAATTTCTTCAAGAAATTGACATTTCAGGAGGGGAAAACTTACATTAGAAATGCATTATGTCATTTGCACCTGCTACTATTCTAATATTCATGACATTGGCAGACTTTTGAGATATCCATGTAATTTGCAAGTGTGCTTTTAAACTGTATAAGTTGTCCAACAATGTATTTAAGATGCCACAAAATTAGTGTTGGACAATTTTGTATGGGTAAGAATGATGTAACAATTTTGTATAGGTACTCTACTCGTGAATCCTCTTTAGGACATGTCTTTGATGAAGAATGCACATATATTATGAAGCATATCATTCAATGATACTTAACAAAACAACAGTTTCCTAATTTAATATCCACATAAAAGAAAACAAGAAATGGCTTAAAGTTAAGATTATGACATAGTTTAGTTTAGAATAAAAAAAAAAAATTCATTATCCTCTTTGCACAGTGAAGTTGTCTATCCATAGAACAACATGCTCTACTTCATGAGAAGAAACCACTCTTACTAACAATTACACTCTTTCTCAAGTTGATTCAAATGAAAATAAGTATTAATTTAATTATTTATTTACCTTTTTTATATAAAATCTGACGATAAATCAAATGTCAAGACTGCACAAATACAAGACGGAGTCTCTTTGATCCATATGCAATCTAAATTATGAAGAACATACTTAGCTAAATAATGAACAATTTGGTTGGCTTCACGTCTAACATACAAAAAATGTAAACTACGAAAAGAAACATTGAAACTAATACAATCTCCACTAATAGAGCCGACATAGGTGGGAAATTGCTGATGAGCATTCAACGTCAAAGGCAATATTATAAGCATCTGATTCTGCTATAAGATTTGATCAGAAAAGACACGTCTTTCGCAAATTCTAAACTCTTCCGCATAGCTCAAGCTTCTCTAACCTCTAAATCTTGTAACGAAAAGATCTGCAATATAAATATTGTCTTTGTGTGTGTGAGAGTATGCGTGCGCGCGTGCGTGTGTAATTTGAGGTAATTTGCCTTTAATGATAAATATGAATTTGGGATAATTTACTTTTAATGACAAATATGATTTGATTTTAAAATGAAGGAGACACATATCACATGATGAATGAAAAAGATGAAGAAACATACCAAAATTGATTCAAGCATGTTTAAAAACATCAACAATGTTGCATCAAACTTAAATTTTTAATTATGTTACCAAATGATATATGCCTTAGAGCACACCATATGGATATGGTGACAAAACATTTTGATACTCCAATTTCATCACGTGACATGTACCTTCTATTACATATACTAAAAAACTTAAATTGCAGTCTTATGACCATTATATTGTAGATAAGACATAAAATGTGAAATTATTAGCAGCAAAAAAAAAACTTAAGTCTCAGTTTTATGCAAAATATCATTAAAGTAAAGTTTCTCCATAACATCACATGAACATTATACTCCAATTTCATCATGTGACATTGGCCCTTCTATTACATATACTAATTCTAGAAAGTTACTTTAAATTATTATTATTAATTAAAGTATTATAAATGATCATTTTGAACTCTATCACATAAGGTTACAACTTACAAGATCAAACTCTTATAGTCATGTACATTAGTGCAAACCTTTTTGATTCAATGATATAAGGTGGTGAAGATTTTGGAGCCTTTTCTTGAGCTGCAAGAAAATGGGTGAGAAGAGTTAACATAATGTGCCACCGCAAACTAGTAAGTTGAACACTTGTAAATGGATTTTGTGTGTAACTAACCTGAATGTGAAATACCATGAGTTGAAAGAAAAGACCTCTTTGCTCACAAACCAAACTAACTCTTTGTCTCCCCCTTCATTTCTTTTTTCCTTTCTTCAAATGATATATGTGATGATGTTTGAGAGGTTATAGGATTTTTTGAATAAGAAAAATGGTAACCTGTGCCATAAGGGCACAAATATGAAAATATAATTACAAAATAAATGTTACATTGAAAAGATAAGTTTTGAAACTTTTAAGATTATGAATGCACAATTTTCAGGATAAATTACTACATTTAGTTTATTATCTTGTGCCCTTAGAGCACAAGTTAACAAGACACATATTTCATCAATCATGATACTTAACCATTTATTCTAGATATAATTATTCAAAGGGTCTTGGTGAAAAAAAATGATTTTTAAAGCTGAATAAAGACTACCAAATGAGTTTTAAAGCTGCAAACCTCAAAAAGCAGGCCAGAAAAAAAAAAAGGCTCTGCATTGGCCGAGAGATTTTGACTCGCGAGCAAATGATTTTTTTTGTTTGTTTCTTGTCAAACAGTTAAAAAAACATCATGGTTGTGTGTTAGTGATTCCACTCAGTCAGCCACATTTAGACCGTCTGATTAAGTTTAACGATCTTAATTTTAATATTTTTTAATAACAAATATTAGTATGTTTATTGCTATGTAAGTTTGTCCTCTTTGTCAAGACTTGAATGTATAACCTCTAACTTCTTAACTCTTAACTCAAACCAATTTAACTATCCAACCCTAAATCCAAATTATCAAGTTAAAAACCTGTAGAATAATAAATACTTATAATCATAAGAAATATGTAAGTTACGTACGTGTTATTTGAGCTCAAATGTCTTCTCTATCTTGGATTAGGACATCATTTCCTAACTAAGTTTTGATTTGAAATTTTTTTATACATACTAGCGAAAAGACGGCCACTCACGTGCGTGTCTGTCTTTTCGCTCTTTTTATTACGCTAACGTTTGAAAATTATTAACTGTTTTTTTTTTTATTTATGAAATTTTGATTTATATTAGAACTAAAAATATAAATGTTTGTTGCTTTCAAGTTATAACAAACCAAACTAATCATGATTATTTATTTCAATGACACCAACAATATAACAAAAATATATAATGTAAATTCTTTTTTTAATGGCACCAACAACGATCTTTATTGTAGAAAAAGTTATTTAAGAGTATAATTGAGATAATGAAAAAGTAAGTATAAATATGCTCATATAGTTTATTGCACTTTCTAAATGATAAAGGAAAAAAAAACATATATATATATATATATATATATATATATATATATATATATATATATATCATGTGATGACGTATTGTCATCATGTAATTTTTTTATGTATTTTCTAAGGATAGTTGAGTTCACAACAAGTTTGGACATGTTAAAGGTGCAAAAAGCATGAAAAATTGAAGTATTTAAGCAAGAGACAAATCGTGACACGATTGGAGCAAATCGGGTCACAATTTCAAGACCAAGAAAGTGGTATATTCTGCTAGTTGAATCGGGACACAGTGTCATTTTCGTGTCATGATTATGAAGAGTTAATTTGTGATCCATGGGCTTTTTAAGAAGGAATCAGGACACGATTGCCCTCAATCGTGTCACGATTGGGCGCGAGTTTTGCCTATTTAAGCTGAATTCAGTTCCAGTAAAAGGGTTATGAATTCTAGAGAGAGAAAGTGCGATTTGCAGACCTGGAGACTGAAGAAAGAGGCGATTTCCTCCATTCTTTATCGGTTTATGTATGTTTTAATTCTTTCATTGATTATGCTATTTGTAAACTCAATTACGAGTAGCTAAATCTCTTAGAGATTAGGTCTGAGATGATTTTGATGCATCCCTAATTTAAACATGTTGTTGTGAAACTCTATTTTTGATGAATAACAATTTAGTTTTATTCAATTCAATTGTTCTTAATGCTTTTTATATACTAATCACATATAAACATGAATTCGTGAGAATGAATGACAACTGACCATAGCTTTGAACTTAGACCTAATTGAATTATTCAAATAAACAAGGTTAGTCTATGAATAAATAATCGTTTATTTGTGATATTAGGTTAAAGTTCTTAAAACTTTCAAAGAATATTAGATCACCTAAGGAATTAGAGACTGTAATCTGAGAAGAGAGTCCTAAGTCAAGAAATTGATTAGGGCTATTTTAGTTAACCATCGTGAAACTAGATAAATATTCATAGAAAATAGGTGCAGTGTACCAATTATGGGAGCTCGGAGGATTCGAAGGACCTAGTCTCATCTCTCTCTATCTTTTTCAAATAATCTTTATTTTCTGTCTTTTTACTTTTTATGCAAACAAACCTAGTGCCTCGAGCACTAAAATAACATCCTGAATAATAACGCTAATGTTTAATTCAGATTAACACGGTCCTTGTGAAAACGAACTTATTTATATTACTTCGATAGTTTTTAGTACACTTGCTAAATTTCTATCATTGTGTTTGTTACATTTTATTAATATTTAAATTTATACTTATTTATTTGTTACATCTGTTAGTTGTATTCAAAATTGAGGGTATTTTTGGAAAGAAAATCCTAGTAAGTATAGATAAATCACATGGTACCTTGAATTTTTAAAATTTCTCATATTCACCTCTTCGTGTCATATCGTATCCACGTTTATACTTTTTTTTAATAAACATTTATTCCTTTTTTTTTATAATAAATAAACATTTATACTTCAAAATGTATTATAATCACACTTAATATTTTTTTTGGTACAACCCTTATCAGATGTTTAATCTATAAAACAATATTTGATAAATTTTTGGTACAAGCCTTATGAGATATTTAATCTATAAAAAAAATATTTGATAAATATAGAGCGTCCTTTAAAAAAAATATAACCTAAAAAAAACAAATGGTTAAAGCATTGTAATGTATTTGCTCAAAAAAAAAAAAGCATTGTAATGTATGGTTTGTGTATTCGGTAATAATTAATTAAGAAATCAACGTTTCACCGATCTTGAAAAAGATGTGTTATTTGCATAACCATTTGTATGATAATTTGTGGGACAATAATAGATTTACAAAGAAAAGTAAGTATTGACACGAAAATCAAAATAATAGAGAGAGAAAATAATATGAATATAAAAGAGAAAGTTGTCACAAAAAATGTCATAAAATTGTTATACAAATATCATTTATCTTCTTAAAAATAAGCACCAAACGCAAAACACCGTGGTTAAGTGTACTTTTTGTTCTAAACACTAATCTCATACTTCTCACAATAAGTTGCCCTACTAAAATCATGGTTGTTGAAATTTTAAATTGTACAAATATCATAATAAGAAATACTTAAGTGTATTTTTTGTTCTAAACACTAATCTTATACTTATCGTGATATAATTGTACAAATATCATTTCTCCAAAAAAACAAACATAAAAAAAGATGTAGATTTGACCAAAATCCAAATTGGACACCCTAATTGCACAAAGATAAACCTACCTTCTTCATGAACCCAAGGTGCAAAGATACATACATTTAATAGTTCTACCCTAAAAAAAAAAAAAGAAGTTACATTTAATAGTTCTTAAAAATAGACCATAGTTCTAGAAAAATTGACCATTTTGCACCACATATTAGCCTTGTCCAATGCTAGTTTGAGTTTAATGAAATCGCATAGCTAAATAAATGCACATGTCAGTGAGTAGTATCTCAAAGGATCACTAAACTCTCCCTCATGAATCACATTTCTCCTTCATCTATCATCACCAGCACTGAAGATGACAGTTATACATACACGGTAACACACACAGTGTAGTAGATATCCATTTAATATGCGCATTGTGCATACGCCAGCAATGATATCTTTGTAACATCAACACTTCTGATCAAAAGTTTTCGATATCTAACACGTATCATGGTCTGACACACGACACAACACCAACAACTACTATTGCATTTAATTATGTAATTTTCTTAACCGTGTCTTGGTGTCAGTGTGAATGTCGTGTCCGAGACTATTTATTTACTAGGGTGGTTGGGTAATAACAGCCCGGGAAGGTGGGAAAATTATCCCGCTCATTGGCGTAGAAATCAAAGTCTCACTAGTATTAACTCCATTAATTTGATTTCAGTTTGTGATGAATCTCAAACTCACACTCTCCTTCTTCCCATCACCATCTTCCACCATGGAAGCTCGTCTCAAAATCTTCAACCCTTCCATTTTCAATCGCCACATAACCCCAAAAACCAAAACCTCCACACCCATTTTCCCTTCACACCATTACCACTACAACCCTCTTCAAAAACCACCCAAAATCTCGTCAACTCTCACTCGTTTTTCCCACTCACCCATTCCTCCAAATTCGAATCCTCACAGTCATAGATTCTTCTCTTCACTCACATCTTCTAAAAATCTCAACTTTTCAACACCCAATAACAATCTCAACAACCCCTTTATCTCAAATTCACAATCAACTAGTATCGTTTGGAACCCAGCTTTGGAAAACGGAAATGAGGGTTTTTACGGAAGCAACAAAAACCGTGTTGTTACGGTGGTTTTGTTGGGGTGGCTTGGAGCAAAAACCAGACACCTTAAAAGATATGCTGAATGGTACAATTCACGTGGTTTTCATGCGGTTACTTTTGTTGTTGATGTGAAAGAGATTCTTGGATTTGACCTTGGGCGTGTGCTTGAGAAAAAAATTGAAATTTTCGCGGAGGAATTGGCTTCATGGGTTTCTTGTGAGGAAAAGGATGGGAGAGAAAGATGTTTGATTTTTCACACTTTCAGTAACACTGGTTGGTTTGTGTAAGTGGGTTTTGTTGATGGTTTTGATGATTGTAGTGTTTTGCAATGTTATTTGTGTGACAAAAAATTCATGGTTAGTTTTGTGTTTTTTTGTAGGTATGGTTCTATTCTAGCTAGATTCATGGATAGTCATAACGTTGTTATGGAGAAGATTAAAGCATGCATTGTTGATTCTGGAGGGGCTGAGCCTTTTAATCCTCAGGTTCTAAGAATTTGATTTTATAAGCATTTTTGGTTGTTGAAAAAGAGTGTTTTGAAACTCTGCTACTTTGTGTGTCTTTCATAGTTGGTCTGTAGTTTTAAAAATTGATTTTGATTGAATTGATTCTGAATAAAGTGAGGTGAATGTCAAATGATTTATGTTTGAATATATTTATGTAAAGTGGGTTGAACAATAATTTAGATTATTTGTTTGATCAAGAAGAATATCAAAGCAACCAGGAAAAGAGAGAAACTAAGGCCTGTGAGTTAGGACTACTATTGTATTGTATCTGCAAGCAACCTCAAGGAGAGGTCAATTGGACAAGTGTGAAGAGATGTACCCCCACAGTAGACATCGAACCCTATTTAGCGAGTCAATCTGCACAACTATTCCCTTCACATAAGCTCGAGTGAATGTAAACTTCCAAAACAAAGAGACAAGCTTCTTGATCCGAGACACAAGTGGTGCATGAGGACAAGTAGAATCCACCGAATTAGTGACGAGCTTCCCAAACAAATTCAGACCATGATATGTAGTTGATATCTCAGCATTCATGTTAATTGTATAGCTAGAGTAACCCATGAAGCCCAGCAGCAACTTGCTTTTGTTGTTTGGCAGAATGGCACCATAACCTGACTGCCTTGGGTTACCTAGAGAACTGCCATTAACATTGAATTTAATGGCTGGAGCAGTAGGGGGTGCCAACTAACCCGTATCGGCTGACAAATAATTTTGTGGTTTAAAATTAATTGTAGAGGCAAGCTCCAAATTATGTATGTGTTTTTGTTTTACGGTGATAAAAATTGATTTTGAATGCGAATTCATTAATGTTTGGATACGTTCACGTAAAGTGAGTTAAACAATAAATTTGAGTGTAAAAATCATGTTTAGGGTATTTTTAATTGACATCACCCAAATGTATCAAAATCAACTTTATGTGTTTGGAATCACTTTTGGCCCTCCCTACTATAAAACCAAACACAGAAGCTTCAAGTTAAAATCAATTTTGGAGGCAAACATGTCAAAATCAATGATAATTTTATCTCCTCTAAAAGTGGAACAAAACATACACTTTGTGACTGGGGTTGTGGATTTTACTTTTGGAATTGGAGTACAATTATGATTGCGGTTGACAAAATCTTTCCTTTGTTAGAATTTAGGAGAATTTTGTTGCTGTGTAAAACAAATGTGGATTTTCACTCACGGTTCACACCATTTGTACTGAGCATATTAGTGTGTTTGGTTTCACTTTGGAAATCTCAATTGATTTTGCTTGTGATTTTAGGAAAAATATCAATGTTTGGTTATAGTCTGACAATTGATTTGACTTTTCCTCCAATTCTCGGACTGTTTATATGTGATAAGAAGTAGTTCGTGTCTTGATTAAAACTGTTGAGATTGTTGAGATATTTTCCCATTGATTTCTTAATTGAATTAGTTATGTAAATGTAAATATGCTGAAGATCCTTTTATTTTTATTTCTTTTAATTTATTTGGTAGATTAGGTTCTTTTTTTTTAATTTTTTATAATCAGGTAGATTAGGTTCTTATTCGTATCTCTTGTTTTTGGTACATTACTTATTCGTATCTCTATAATTAAAGGGTTCTGATTGTAATTCATGGTTAAAAGTGTAGGGGATTGTTGAGATATTTCCCCATTGATTTCTTGCTTTAACTAGTTCTGTAAATATGCTGAATATCCTATTGATTTTACTTTTATAATTAATTAGATTTATTCGTATCGCTATAATTAAAGGATTCTGATTGTAATCCATGCTTATAAATACACAAGGCTGAGGGGTAGTCTCCTCAAGCAATTCAAATCTCAAGCATCATTTCACTTCAAACTCAATTTTAACCAGATCAATTTTGCAAATCAAGTTTACTCAAAATGTCATCTATGATGAACTTGCTTTTGTAAAATTGATTTGGTTAAAAATAAGTTTAAAGTGAAATGTTTTATGCTTGAATATTTTTTCAGGAGCAATTCAAATCTCAAGCATCATTTCACTTCAAACTCAATTTTAAGCAAACCAATTTTGCTAATCAAGTTTACTCTAAATGCGATTTTTGGTGAATTTGATTTTATAAAATTGAGTTTAAATTGAAATGTTTTATGGTTGAATATTTTTACTGGAGAAAACAAGTTCGATGATAACTCAATGCAAGTTTTTACTGGTGTTACCTTTTATCACTTCTAGTCAAGCAAAATCATTTTTTTTTCTGAGAGCAATCAAACATGTATTTCTCCTAAATTCACATTTGATAGGAGCCAAAATCAATTCTGAATTTCTGATACTCCATTTCAAATACTCCACTCTAATACCAAACACTCATTTTCACAATCAATTCTGCTTTTTTGGATCTTATGCAAGGCTTTCATTTCTCAAGTCAAGTTTTTAATCGACCTTGATTTGTTGTTTATTCTTCCTTTGCCTTTGGTAATTTGTTTGATTATGAACCATCAATTTCTGTTTCATTGTATGTTTATGTTGTAGGTCTGGGCTGCTGGTTTTGCTACTGCTATATTGCAGAAACGCAGCTCTTCAACACAAGCTTTAGTCGACGTAGGAAACAAGCCTAAATCAGAGACAAAGATTCAACAAAGTGAACCTTCCATAATTGAAATTGTGGTGTTGTCACTATTAGAGAAGATATTCTCATTTCTTTTGCAGTTGCCAGAATCGGATAGGTAAGTCTCTTCCCTCCAAACCTTTTGTTGCTACGTAAATGATGTTACGTCAATTGCAATTTGCAACAAGTTTTGTTAATTGGAAACGTTAATATACACTTCAAAATGTTAAATAGTAAGAAACTTTTCTGTCTCAAATACAGGAGGTTAAGGAAGGTTTTCAATCCCCTTGTGGAGCACCAGCCTTGTCCTCAGCTCTACCTGTATAGTACAGCTGACAAAGTAATCCCATTTCGATCAATAGAAGTGTTTATTGAGGAGCAGAGAAAGATGGGAAAAAGGGTTAAATCTTATAACTTTGGTTCATCTCCCCATGTGGATCATTACAGGAATTTTCCAGACGTATATCTATCACAAGTTACTGAATTCTTGAATGAGTGTTTTGATACACACAAAAGGACCACAGATGCATTAAGTTCCAGTCCACTTGAAGTGTAAAATTATTGATGCAATTATTAGTGGTAATTAGTAATCACACAATAGCATAATTCTTTTGATTATTAATATGAATAAGATTAAGTGACTAACAGAAACCAACATGGGTTACTGATGAGGCCCTAGTTTCTGGTTTTGTTAAATTGATGAGGCAGTTTATATGAAGCCAGAATTATGCGCCTATGGTTTGAACAAAGAAATACACTAACACTGTGTTTGGTAGAAGAGAGAAAGGAGAGAGAGAAGTTGAAGAAAGAGATATAAGATAAAAGCTCTGCAAGTGCAATCTGCTCCTATCAGTTTATATGATGCTTGGTAGTGAAATTTTCCCCTATAAAGCAATAAAACGACTATTTATCAACCATTCTGAGAAAGGTGACGTTCCATATTGTATCCAAATTTACATCTTAAACAATGCATTTGATCCAAGTACTAGATATTCGATTTGATGAACAGAACAGATCATTTTGGAGAACAGAACAGATCATTTTGAATCAAGTTTAGTTTACCCCTAAATCAGAGGAACCTTGGACTGTTGAAAGGTTGCTAGAAATGTAGGATCTTGAACTTGGGTGGGAAATATCTCAGACCCAATGTTGCTTACCATCTGTGATGAATCTTTGATTATCAATTGAAAGTCAACTTTCTTGAAACACAATTTATTTATTTTACTGTTGTTATTTTTCTAGTATAATAAATTAGGAATAATCAAACATAATTTTTCTATTTTAAGGTCTAACAAACAATTATTTAAAAACCAAAGTAAAATAGAGAAAGGAATATGATAGATGGAGGAAAGTTTCTAAGCAAGGGTTACCTTTATGATCAAAATAAATATTTTGGTCTAAAATGTTAGTCTATAATAATTTTTAACTATTATAGTTTATCTCATTTGAAACAGTAAGTTTCAAATTTATGATGTATAAATAGCTCTATAATAAAATTCTGTTGGAAATCTAAACAAAGGGAAGGTACATTCATTGAGAAAAAAATAAATGTATTTAGTCTTAACTATGAATCAAATACATATCAAGTGAGAATGGTATATTTAGGTGAGAATAAATGTGAGGCGTTTTTCTTTTTGTCTCTTCCTAGCAGGTTCATTGTTTGTTGTTGATTAAGAATTGAAAAAGAATCGTATTTAATTTGAACGCCGACGTCGTAACCTAACAATCAATCTGAGTCTCCTCGGATTTTGATTAAGATTACCACGTGTACTTATTGAACTGCAAAAATACTTTACTTCTCTATTTTCAGTATGGCGGTTAACGATGATCCCATGGTGGTTCCCACTCTCTCTCCGCCCAACACCTACGAAGCCGTCGTCAATGGTGGCACCTTCGACCGATTGCATGACGGCCATCGCCTCTTTCTCACTGTCTCTCTCTCTCTCTCTCTCTCTCTCTCTCTCTCTCTCTCTCTCTCTCTCTCTCGCTTTTCAATTCCCCATTATTTATTTCCAATTACGTCTTAAACTTGTATCTGCAGACTTCAGCTACGTTAGCAAAGCACCGTATTGTCATTGGAGTTTGCGACGGTCCTATGCTTGCTAACAAACAGGTTACCTTTTTCCCCCCAATTTTGAACATATATCATAATCAAATATCTATATTTTGTGTTCTTAATTTGTATTGATATTATTTGTGATAACCTATATATATGTTAATCATCTCCTTAATCTGCTTAGTAGTTTCAAAATTGATTTTTTTGTGTGACCCAGGGAGGAAAACTAGTCCTTCTTTGGAATGAAATATAAGCAAAAATATCCAAAAAGTTAAATGTATTTGGTCCAAAATTTAGACCAAATAGATAACTAAATGTATTTGGTCCAAAATTTAGACCAAATACATTTGACTTTTTGAATTCACTTTGCTCACATTTCATTCTGGATAGAGTACTAGTTTCATGCAACAGCTTGCTTAGTTTTAGTTTGAACATCAACTTTTAGCTCTCGATTATCTATCTTCGACCCTGTTGTCTAATTTGGTCATTACGTTTATGCCTTACTGATTGTTAATTCAGACGTATCATGTACACCAATACTTATTGGTCATTAGTTTGTGCGGTGAGAGTTAAAACATCAATGAGATATAACTAGAATCTGAAGTCTGAACTTTGATTTCATCTTTAGTGTCATAAGCTCTTGGATGGAATTAGTCAAAGGGGATTAAATTACTTAAATTTAAGTGATACTGTATAATTTTACCTAAGAGCCTGTTTGTTTTGGCTTTTCAGCATCAAAAAGTGCTTCTACAATCCTCAAAAGTGAAAAATTGAGTTTTCAATGGTGTTTGGTTTGGCTTTTAAGAATTGCTTCTATCCTCCAAAAGCAATTATCCTTAAAGCTACAATTCCTAGCTTTTGGCTTTCCTAGAATCAATTCTACATTAAATTTAATATTTTGATTATTACAACCTATTATTTTCCTTTATTGCCCTTTATCAATTCTCCTTCTTTTTGCTTTGTAATTAATTTGATGAACCAAATTTAATAAGAAAACTTAACCAACCAAATTAGCCCCCGAAAAATGTTTATGGTCATGAGTTACCAAGTTTTGGATTTTCCTTTACGGTGTCCCTATTCAGATTTACTGTATTTTTCTTTTACCTTTCTTTTACGCTATATTTTATCATTTTTTACAACTAATTTTAGTATTATTTAACTTAAATATATTTTATAAAAAAATATATAATATATGAACAAATATTTTGTAAAAAAATTAGTTTGATGATCATATTTATTATGCTTTAAATTAATATATAGAAAATTTATTTATTTAAATTAAATAATATATCTACATTTAATATTGATCTATATATACATTCAACTATGTACATTTACTTAAATTTAGCTATGTCTATTTTAGTAATTATACATTCAAAATCAATTTTGATAAAAACTATCCAAACAACATTCAATTTGTTTAATCAATTCTGCATTATTGTATTCAAACATAAATCAATTCTCACAAAATCAATTATGTTATAATTAATTCTATCAGAATCAATTCTGTCAAAATCAATTTTATCCAAAACTGAACCAAACACAGATAATTGGACTTCAACCATAAGTGGGGTACAGTCGTATTGACATGTCTTTGATGAAAAGACCATACGATGTCCAAAAAGAACTTTTGAACTTACTTACATTATACGATGCGCCACTTCGGTTGTCCATTAATTATTACATGACAAACATTCTTAGATGAGATCATTTTAATTTAATTTAAAAACATCAAAAATAAAGATTAGGCTACACCCATTAATTGAAAAGTGATAAGATGGAGAGTGAGAGAGATAAACTAGTAGACAGCTAATGAATTTATAGTAGATAAAGTATAAATAAATTTATAGTTGATATTGTCAAATTGAACTTATAGTTGATACGGTCAAATTGAATTTAGTTGACATATAAACACATTATTAAACAATTTTTTTTCATTTAAGATAATAAGATAAAAATGAAAAAAAATAATATCATAAGTTAGAAATTCAAACGTTACTTGAAATATAATCTTAAAATAAGTACACTTTAGCCTACTAAAAAGTTATTTTAAAGCTTGTGAAAGAATTATCATTACATTCAAATTTTTAAGCTCTAAATTATATGCTATAAACTTTGTCTTGTGAAACATAGCCTTAATCGCTTTCAAAGCCTTCAATAATACAAGTATTTTGATCTAAATATATTTTTTTCCCTTTGTTTTATTTTAACGCAATGAGAAAATGAGTAGATATTTTTTCCCCATACTTACATCGATCTTGCAAGTTGCATACCCACATAAATCCAAAGATATAAGGGGCCCATGATATGGGCCGCATTCTCTCTCTTGATGAATCGTTCATAAGCTTAGCAACAAAAACAAATCCATACTTCATGGTCATCTACTTATGTTATTATTAAACAAAAATAGTCCTCTAATTCTGGTGATAGATTTTGAATATTCAAATACTTTAAGTCATAAGATAAAGGTTTTGTTGTCTTTTTTCCATTTTGCTGGGAGGGTCTCCACATATATTGTCAAAATTAACAAGAATTCTATACCATCAGAAGAAAAAAAATTTGTCTTATTTGTAGTATATTATATATAATCATCTAAAAAAATTAATTTGAACTAAGAGTTAAAGAAATTGGAGGTCCGAAATTCATACTCAGGTGAAAAAGAAAAATAATATTAACCTAAGAGCTAATGATTAACATTGGTCCTTAAAAAAATATATAATCACCTAACAAAACTGGGGAAGTGGTCAAGTTGTTTATGAAATACAGTACTGATTTTTTCGCAATTTTGAAACCAATTTTTCCTATTTCTAGTACCATGTTTTTTAAAAGGGTTATATATATGTGCATGAAGGTGGGTATGGGACACTTGAGGAGCTCCTTGAGGTGATAACATGGGCTCAACTTGGCATCCATGATAAACCGGTAAAGATTTTCATTTTACACAGATTTTTTTTTTTTTACACTAATTCTACACACAAATGTTATTATATATTGAAATTTTTTCTCTTACCCTTTTATGAGATAAAATATGCTTAAATAAAAGTTTTGGTTTTTGAAGGTGGGATTGCTGAATGTTGATGGATACTACAATTCCTTTTTGACTTTCATCGACAAAGCTGTGGAGGAAGGATTCATTAGCCCCACAGCTCGCCATATAATTGTGTCTGCCCCAACACCAAAAGAGCTTGTCAAAAATATGGAGGTAATTCCATCTATATACTTCTAGCCATTGTAATCCGATTGAATCAAGTTGATCTAAGATTGAACCGCATTAAATCGTTGAATCACAGGCTGATTCAATCAATTTATATTTTTTGAATTTTTTTATTGAACGAATTGAACTATAACCCGATTTTTCACCGGTTCTTCAAGATTTTTTTAAAATTAGTTTTCAGATTGAACCGCATTAAATCGTTGAATCACAGGCTGATTCAATCAATTTATATTTTTTGTATTTTTTTATTGAACGAATTGAACTATAACCAGATTTTTCACCTGTTCTTCAAGATTTTTTAAAAATTAGTTTCCATTCTTTTGCAACAATTTATGAGATTTGGTTTCATTCATGTAGGAGTATTTCCCACAGCATGAAAGAGTTGCCTCCAAGCTAAGCTGGGAAAATGAACAGATAGATTAGTCCTCAAAATTGTGAAATCTAAGATGATTAGATGGTAATCGATGGCAGTTTGTGTAGAGAAGAACAATTGTTAGTCAAAATGTGAGACAACTCAAGGAACTACTATGGTAGAAGATCACAATTTCATGGAGCCGAGATTTTTGTGTGCTCTTACATTTTCTTGTTAATGTAAACTATAGATTTGGAATCTAGCTATCAATGCTAACTTTATGTTCAATGTGAATTCAGTTTTTTCTCTACTCTATCTGTTGAAGGAAAAAGAGAAGTTGAGCGAGTGAAACTAAACTCAGGGTCATTAAACAAAGTTTAGATTTGAGTTTGGTGGATGAAAAAACATAGTTGGAAGGGACGGTCCTATTAAAGAGAGTGAGTCGGATTTCGATGCAAAGATTAGTTATTAATAAAAACTAATGATTAACTCACACAAGAAAATTAGTTAAAAAAACACGAAATTTGTGTCCAAAGAGAATAATACTAATACTAGTAAGTAAACAATATACTAAGTAAGTCAAACTCTCCTCATCCACACACAATTTTAAGAACAATCCCAAAAGTTCACCCATAAATATGGCTTATTCATTAAAAGTTCTACACCATAAAACAACATCCAAACGTATTCAAAAAATTGATCTGAAATCTTATTTAAGCGGTTTTTACATAACAACATCCAAACGTATTCAAAAATATTCAATCTTCTTTTATCAATTTGTGGTTTTATTTAAGATGATGTGTTCCCCATTATTATAAAATTAAAGTAAAATATGATGTTTTGAAAGTATCGTGCATAGTAATAATGAGGGGGTAATATTGTGAAAAAATAACTAATAATACATTGAAAAATTAAAATGACATTCATTTTAGAACATTTTTTTGTTAAAGTGACACTCATTTTAAAACGGATGAAATATAATATATAAGAGAAACATACTATTTTGCCGACGCAAAACTCGGTAAACAAGGGAGAAATGGTAGCTCCTATCATCTTCGATAAGCAACTAGACAATCTCACACATGGTCGGTGATGTAGTATCAAAAGTAAGTATTTATGTTATCGTCTCCACAGGGACTGGTGCGATATTCTAAGCCGTTCAACAATCGATATCGTTCTGAGCTAGGATTGTCAGGTATTTTGTTGTTTCATAAACTATCAAACAAAGAATTTATAAATGGGACGAGAGTTAACAAGGAAATAAGTATGCTGGGATTAAACTTCATCAACCTACTTGTACGTATTCTCGGATTTGGGTTGCGGATTCTAACTATCAATCGATATTATCACATATTGCTCAACAACATCATTCGTGTCCAAATGATATCGTGATTTCTATTGGATCGTTTAACTGTCGATGTCTCGCACTATTAAACGGTCCAATAGTCGGTTGCATCGTTGTATCGTCAATGTCTCGCACTATACAATGATACAAAAGCTTTAAGTTCCAATATTCAAAGTGATTACCAACCTAAGTTCCATGTCTAGAACAAAAGTATTGATAGAAGGTTATTCTAAACTAGATTCAAAAGGTATTTTTCAATCACCATTCAAATCCATAAGATCAAACATGGAAAGCAAGAATAACATCAATATCATAAGATAAATTAGAATCACACAACATCCCAATCAAAGGGAATACATACTAATAGAGTTAACTACATTTAATCCCAACAAAAAGAGTTTAGTTACT
>Ga0228710_1003541_pt1 | contig 24770 bp, 10 predicted proteins | sample MedpolnodulmetaG_FD_177995 | JGI IMG/M metagenome (GOLD analysis project Ga0228710, IMG submission 177995) | Root nodule microbial communities from Medicago polymorpha collected in Santa Monica, California, United States - pink nodules | ecosystem: Host-associated > Plants > Roots > Nodule...
CCCCCCTAGTTTCCAAGTTCGAGTGAGTTGACATCTTCCTTCTCTCCCCACATTGAGAAGGTTAATTTGTTTGTTTGCATCAAAACGTCAGTTTGTATTAACGCATAGTGGAAAAAATAGGACATTCCTAAACCAATTTTTGCAAACATCACAATAGGGTTGAAAACCAGTTAACATTTCATATTCCCTTTTTCCGTAAGAGAAGACATGATGAAAATAAAATGTAAAAGGAAGCAATGAATAGAAACAACTTAAGTTCTTGAAACATGCATTTTCAGACACAACCTTTACTCTGGAACCAAATCATATAGAATTTAAAACCTGAAGATGAAAACATCCATAAAATAAAAAATCAACACACAATGATAAGAAGAGATGAGAATATGGAGAGCCCTCCTTCGACTTGAATAACACTATGCCTGAGTGAATCTTTCCCTATCTCAGACCCCCTAGTCTGGTTTCGGTGTTCCTCTATTTGCGATTTTTACCCTTTTAGTGGTCAATCTCACTATCCACTATAAACCACATATTTGTCTTTTCATAGATATTTACGACTCTGCATTTTCTTCGACTTTGTCCTTCCTTTTGATTTCACTCTCTGGCTTTTCTCGGCCCTCATATCTCACTTTTTATTTTCTTTTTCTTAGTTGAATAAGTTTTAAATTTAGAATAATTGTTTGCCATTACACTGCAACTTTTGGAGGTAGTTTCGAAAGAATATCATTTACACAAATAACATTACCATTTACACAAATAATTGCTGATTTTGACGGTAGTTTTGGAAGGTTAAAAAGACTACACCAAAAGAATATAGTCTTTGTATATGTTATAGATTATAGATACAATAACAAACAATGATTATTTCATTGGTAAAATACAAATTCAGTCACACAATGTGAACAACCCACCATTTAACGCCCACATGAGTTTACCTTAAATTATTGTCATTAGATTTTGGTTTGCTTCATCGCTTACATATCCATGAAATCCACTGTCACTTGAAACTGTCAATCTTGAGTTGTCTCCATATTATAGTGTAAACTAAAAAAGGTAAAATTGATAGTGAAAAAATACTTGCATTTAAAAAACTGCATACTTGAATTATAAATTCACAACTTCTTCCCAAACAATTGTGCACAATTACATGAGCTTGCATAATCTTTTCCCAACCCCTTTTATGATCTTGCCAACTGCTATATATGGCACAATTGTTGTGAAGTTAAAAATGCATTTTACCAACTTGTTGTGGAAAATCACATGGAACTAACCTTCTGATATGTTCCTCTTCACTTCTTTTTGTGTTCTTTTCTTTCACTTAAAGGAGTATATTGGTTTGAAATCACTATTGCAGTACCATAAGAGCCCTTTTGGAAAAATCACAGCATGTGAGAAAAAATTTCTTGTATCGGTGATGTGTTGTGTTTTATTTAGAAGTGTAAGGTTTTTCTTGGAACTGTTTTTTTTTTCCTTGTGTAGTGTGGCATCAGTTGTTACTTGTTAGCAGTTCTTTTTTTTACGGAGCAGTTTTGTTTTCTTACTAACCGGACTATGTGAGATAATTATTAAACTTGTTAGGGCAATTTAGTATTTTAAAAAATAGGCTACATCAAACAAAAGTTTTGCCTTTATTAATAGGTATAGATAATTCGAACTAATATTTAAAAAGAAATAAAAATATGATGACTAAATACTCACGCGCCTATTAAGTCGGTTTCTGATTAGGTTTATAAAACTTGAATGTTTCATATCCACACCGTCCTTATTATCCATTGCGCTTACATAACTTGAAATTTTAAATAGACATGTTGTCAATAGTATATACATATACTATCAATGCAATCTTACAATCCTTTATGAGAAGTTGTTTTTTAAACAAAGACAGTTTTATTAAATATAACTACACCTCAAATTTTGGTACACAAGATGTTAAACACTATGGTCAACCATCATGCCTCCCTTACAGGACGGATGAAATGAATTTCAAATTAACGAGTCTCTTTTTAGAGTTAAAAATTTGAATGCTTGTCTTCCACTTCGACTCAAACAACCGTTGAATTAACAGTTATTGGAAGCTAATCAGATTATTCAAAAAATTGTATGTTGATATGTGGCGATAAGGTTCTTGAACTTGATTTTGACAAGTGTATTGTTTTTAACAGAGTTTTTGTTAACTTAAACAAATTGAGATTTACAAGCATGTTTAGATCAAGAAACTTCAACTTTCTTTGAACTGCAACACCCATGAAGTAATTTGGGTCGATTCCATCCTCGTGTCGGAGCCTCAAATACCTGATTGACTGTTGAATTTCTCGACCTAACAAAACCTTGAAGACGGTAATAACGAATTTAGTCGGGTTTTTACCGTTACCGTCGAAGTTGAGATCGGGAACAACCAACCAAACGATGTTCCATCTCTTCGACAAGAGAGTCTTTGGCGCCGCATCTTCAATTGGAGGATGTGATAGTATTTTGTAAATAAAGGTATTATGAAGTTGACTGACACGGTCTTTCGTTGGATTCGATGTTCATGGGATCATCATAAATCCAACAATCCCTCGTGGCCTTAGCGACAAATCACTTTCTTTTGTTTTGACTAACACGAAAAATAAGACTTTAAAATATAATTTATTGGTCAGAGACTCGTGTAGTGCATGGGCGAGATGAGTAATTTATCGTAATGTTGTTGATGTCGACTCTAAAAGCATAATGCATAATACATATTTATTTTTTTGGTCAAGTAGCATAGTCGCTAGAGCTCACACAATTAAATTATGGAGAAGTGGAGTGACCAGGGTTCGAACCCCGACCCCTGCATATAATATGCAATATCCCTACCAACCGAGTTAAGCTCAATAATGCAAAATACATACTATATAATGTAGTTTATGTAAAATTTAAATATAAGTATCTTATTACAAACCAAAATGTCAACCAACGATATGGGTATAATCATATTTAGTACCATTATTCAATATTGATGAATAATCATCAAATCACCGCATGTGTTAAAAGCCACAAAAATAAATTTACAAAAATAAACGATAAAGTAATAAAAAAAATTCACAACAATAGATTCAACATTTCTTGATGGCTCAAGATGTTAACTACAAAAGAAATGAAAAGAAAATATTAACAAATATGAATTTAGATTACTGATAAATAAACTTATTGGATATATTATATATATATATATATATATATATATATATATATATATATATATTGAATATCAATAACAATATTATTTATACCTACAATATAAATAAAAATATAAATTAAATACCTATAGCCCCATGTTTGAGGAAAATCAAACTTAAACTTAAAAAATACTTATAGCCCATGTTTGAGGAATTATTACACAATAATATAATCTTCGTTAGCATTGAAATATATATATAGATGATTTTGATTCAAAATATATTATCAGGAGGAAGATTCAAGCCTCCCATGGTTTTTTGGGGGCGTATTTTTTAAATTATGCCAATAAATGGATTCAAGCCTCCCATGGTTTTACGGGTTAATCGGTTGGGTTCAAATGGGTTGGACCAATTAATGGGCCATTTAACCATTTCTGACCCAATGAATTTTGCTGCGATTTGTTTTTTAATTTCGCTGTAATGGACCATTTTTTATGTTCATTTTAATGGGCCATTTAGAATTTATGCCCCAATAAATTTTGTAGCTTCATTTTCTCTTGTATTGAGCCATTTTTATTTAACTTGAATCATGTTGTCATAAATATGTAAAAATATATCCTTTTAAAATCTTGTTAAATGGGGATGATGATGTCCCATTTTCCCATTTGATGTCCCATAGCTGTCACATGATTAAAATTTAATTTGACTTACAAAACCAATAAAAATAAGTTTAACAATTTACATATTCCTAATAAAAAAACTAAATATATTGCCCATGAAACTGGATTTGAATAGATGATAATAACTCCTTTATATATATCTTGATCCACCATAGATCAAGATACATTTCCACAGTAATATTGTTAACCTGTGAGAAAAATACATAAAATATACATTAGTAACTAATAAATCAAAGCCACAAAATTTAACAGTATAGCAAACTAAGATCAAAGACAACTATCAAAACAGAGAGTAAACATAGAATAAATCAAACACAAAGTTACAACAAAAATACTAAATCAATATTACTCTGAAAAAGTAAAAAAAAACTACCTTTATGTTTTTGGACATATCATCATATGTTTAAGCATGTTGTTAATTTGATGGCTAGAACTATTTGACGCAAAAGAAGTGAAACATAAGTTACAAAAGGCGGCATCTTTTTTCTTCGTAACATGTCTCCAAGCCATTGAAGGATGTCTAGCATGGTTTCTTTTATTTAGATTTAGCACTAACTCAGCATGTTCAGGTCCTTGGCCATGCACCAACTCAACAGCCTCAACTTCTTGTCTTCTAGCAACTGGAATTGGAATTTGAGGCAAAGGATTCACACTAGCGGTGCCACTTTCCATGTGTCCATACAAACAAAAAGCAGAAAGTGAAAGTTTGTTGTAAAGGGAAAAGACTTAATAGCAAATGAATCGAATAAAACTGAATGGAAGTAAGACTAACACTATTTTTTTTTTCTGTAAATGGTTAACAGCAAGAGGAAATATGTCAAGAAGGAAGATTACCTCTCAGATCTGGAAAAATTTGCAGAGATGTGTAAGTTTTCCAAGCCAAATAGAGAAAATAAACAAACAAAAAATTATGTTAGTACGAAATCCACAACAGTAAACTGAAAATGAAAAAAAAAAACCATGTTGCCTTACCCTTGAAAGAGAAAGTCGTGACTGAAGTGAAGAAGGAGGAGGGGGACGAAGCTTCGCGTTGTCTTGAGAGAGAAAGGCGTAAAACAAAGGGAATCAAGTTGGAAAGTGGTGATTCATGTTGGTATGAGGATTTAACGGTGAGGTGGTGGTGGTGAGAAGCGGCGGCGACGCTAGGGTTTGTGGAGGAAGGTGAAAGAGTGTGAGGCGAGTGAGAGAAATTTTTAGAAGAAATGAGAATGAGTGAGTGAGATCTAGGGTTAATGAGTCTCCCCTCTCTGATACTAAAACGACGTCGTTTTCAATAATCCTATACGGGCGGGTTCGGGTACCCACAGGTGAAGCTCCTTGACCCGCCTCCGCCCACTGATACCCTTGTGTACCCGTATTTGTGACCCGTTTGACCCGTGGACCCAATTTAACCCACTCAGCTCGGTTTTTTTTGGGTTGGGCCGGGCCGCGGGTCCTTGTCCAGCCCTAGTTTTGTGTATTGGGAGTTACAATGAGACAATGAGAAAACCTAAAGTAAAGCAATGTGAACTCATTGTGTCAAACTAAAACATAACAATTTAAAGAAAGAAAGAGAAAAACAAGTGAAAGTGAATAAAACTCATTATAGAAAATACTCTTAAAACTACCGTGCTTGTTGGGAATATTGTGGAGAGTTTTGATGTTCGTTTATTATGTTGAAACCAATACTGTGGAATGTGGAGAGTTCTTTGAAAGAAATCCAATAGTTACACGAACTCACACATTCAACATGCTTTGTAATGTTCCCTCAAAAAAAAAAAAAAAAGCTTTGTAACGTAGCAAGTACCAAAGAATATGAAATGCCTTGTGAGTTACCAAAGCATGCAAAAAGCATTCTTTTATGTCAAGATATCATTCTAAAAGAATTTACATCAGCCACTCCACCCCTACAATTTTTGCCTCGTTAGTTGTTGTCATTCCTTCTGCATGATCATGTCAGTATTTTTAAGGCTTAATTGCACCTTTGGCCTCCTATCTTTTCAAAAGTTGCGATTTTGACCCCCTAACTAATTAAAATACAAAACAGCCCCCTATGTATCGGATCTTTGGCAGTTTTGGCCCCCAAGGCCACTTTTGACTTAGTCTTCGCTGACGTGGCACCCACATCCCTTAAGTGAGGTGCCACGTGTAATTAGTTAGGGGGTGCCACGTCAGCGAAGACTAAGTCAAAAGTGGTCTTGGGGGCCAAAACTGCCAAAGATCCAATACATAGGGGGCTGTTTTGTATTTTAATTAGTTAGGGAGCCAAAATCGCAACTTTTGAAAAGATAGGGGGCCAAAAGTGCAATTAAGCCTATTTTTAATTAACACATTCATACACTCCTTATTTATAACTATTATACCCTTATTGTTTTTCACTATTATATCCTTAGTTTTTAAATTCCATCATCAAAATTAACTAATCAAATAATTACAATCAATAAATGTATTTTAGAAAATGATATTAATTTTATCATTGAAATCTACAAGTAATCATTTTTTTAAAAATAGTACACAAATCTTAAACGACTATTATTTTAAGACTATAAATAAATATATGATAACGCTGACTTTACCTAACATGGAATAGACGGTCATCCCATTGGAAAATGACATTGTCTGAAGATGATGGGAAAGAAAATTAATTTTAAAGTCTTGGAGAAAAATTTGAAGCTCATGTGTACGAAAAATGGAGGCATGACCATTGTTGATATGGTGCACTTCCAAGACAAAGAGGACTATATAAAAAACTCAGTAAATAATGATACGAACTAAATTGATGTGAATATTTTTAAGAAATTAAATCCGAATTATCACCAACAAACTATTTATGGGAAACCGAAAAGTAATAAGTCCACAATAAAGGCAAATTAAAGGCAACATCATGGCCTGTTCCCATAATTCGAGAAACCATTACACAGCAGAGACAAAGTCCTACAGAAAAAACAGATATGCAAGAAACAAAATAAACCAACCAATAATACTTTACTACTTCCTAACCATATTTCAGTGTGGTTAGGTGAAGCATTATAACATCCAACTCATCATGTATAAATGCTGATAAATCCAGCAGGTACTGCAGCAAGAACAATGGCCAAAGTCACCGTCATCACGTTGCTGATCATGACAGGTCTAAGGTTAGATGAACCACCTGTGCTTGCCGGGGTCGGAGTTATAGGAGTTGCAGTAGTTGCAGCAGCAGCTGATGAAGGAGGATTTGTCTTTGAAGCATTTTTAAAGATTGCAGCGTCGGGGGAGTTTGCAGATAGACCAAGAAGCTCTGTAACCACACCAATATTCATGTTATTATATGACAGTTTTAAAGGGAAAAAAAATCTGTAAAGAAATTTTTTAATTAACTCAAAACACCATTTATTATATTTTTTTAAATTAACCCAAAACAAGAAAAATTGATGGAATATTAACATGAATTATTATCTGCCTATGTAACAATTATTTCAATAACACACATCTACTACTGCTACTAATATTTAACATAATCAAAGGCCAAAATGAATTGGGTATTCGTAAAGGAAAGCACAAAAAAAGTGTATTAACATATCTTTTTATACTTACACTGCAAGAAGAAAGAAAAAAAAGTGTATATATACTAATTAAAAATGTCAATTTGTTAAAGCTTCTGTTGTAAGTGAAATTAAGATGATAAAAGTTTGTGGGGGACAAACGATATGTCAAAGCTTGAGTTAAAATAATTGAACAATTGAGTTCAAGTGATTAATGTGTTTCACAAAAGACTAACCGTTTGAGAGATTTGAGTTTTTTTTTCTTCAAGTAATCTAGCAACTAGATAAATTCATCTTAAAGATAAACAAGTGGGGTGTCCGAATTTAAACTCTGACCCCTGCATATATTATGCATTATCCCTTATCAAATGAACTAACTCATGGAAACCAAGTTTAATTTTCAGATAAAACAATTTTATGATAAGATTATATTTACTTCACGGAAAAACTTGAGTTTGAATATGCAATATGCATCACCTCTCTAAATGTTGGTAAATGTTGCTATGCCCTAAATGTTAGGTAAATGCTAATATATGTCCTAATAACGCATGTTTTTTCTTATTAAGAAAGTCATAATAACATACGTTAAAGAACTCATAATAAAAATTTTATTTAAGAGTTGTGTATTCGAATCCTTTAAGTCAAAATTAAATTACTACTGGTATATTTGAATTCTTTAACATGTATTTTAGGATACAAATTAACAACACAAAAAATGCTTTTTTTTATTATAGAAAAACTAAAAAAAGTTTTTTCTTTTCTTTTTTGTAAATGTTTGTTTAATGAAATCATTAATCGAAGCACATTTAGTAACATTTGAGACATTGATGTTGCATGAATATTTTTATTTTTTTTAAAGTCTATCAATTCTAATTCCTTTGTTTCTCTATACATAAGATCTCTTTGACATAGTTTATTAGAAAACACTTACACGTTGGCATGTCCCTAATTTATTTTGTGCAATTATTATTATTATTTTTTGCTTTTGTATCGGTTTTCGACCCACTAAAGATGGGCGACTAATCCAGCTCGTATGTAGAGGCATGCGTACTGGCTAAGCGTTGTTCTCCCTATCATGTATATTCCCCAAATACGTCCTTCGAATGAGCTCCTTGCCACTGAAGCCTAAGCAACTTGGTTTTTTTGCAATTAATTTTGTTACTTACTCCTATCATGTTTCTAAGATTACAGTAACATGAGAGAAAGATTAAGTAATGAAGAATACTCTAGAAAAGAAAAAGAAAATTGGAAAAGTAGTTGTAATTGATATGCGAACTTATTGAAGGCAATGGCGTACGTCGACGACGCTCATTTTAACCTGTCTAGATGCAAGGTCTGCAATTAATTTCCTGCAACCAATTCTCATCCCTCCCACCCAATATAGATGACAGGTCATTCAAAATTGATCATGGTTATATTCTCCCCACCCATAATAATTATCGCAATTCCAACAACAAAAATATCTACCAAAAATAGTGTCATTATTTGTAGTAGTTTTCAATTAAATTCTAGTAATTATTTTGTATATCAAGTTCTAAACTCTCATTAATATTATGTAAATTAGTAGTATATTATTTTTTGGTATATTATTTTTCTTGAATAATATACTAAATTCTAGTACCATATTACTTCTTTCAACAAATGTTAATATATTAATTGTTAATAGTATATTATTTTTTTCTTTGTCACAATTTGAACCATTCTAGTACCATATTACTTCTTTCAACAAATGTTAATATATTAATTGTTAATAGTATATTATTTTTCTCTTTGTCACAATTTGAACCATAAACTTTTAACGCATACTTTTTAAATTTCGTAACTCAAACTGGTTAAACTACACAACCACCTAACGTCGGAGAATATTGTGGAATACTAGTATGTTTTAGTAGATTAGTTAAAAAAATACAAATGAATTTATTTATGAAAAATAGTTAAATATCTGAATATTAATAAAATATTTTAAATAATAATTGTTCTTAATCATCGACAAGAAGAGGCAGGGTTTCTGCAATTTTCACATGAGAAAAACGACAAGAGGCCTAAAAATGTCAGAAAGGGAAAAGAGGATATGGTTTACGTATATAGTATTGATTAAAATTCATGCTTTTATGCTTTTTGACTAAATAAAATGTGAAATGGTAAACATAATAACTGTAATTACAAACGTACAGTTTGTCCGGGATAACTCTATGCGTGTGTATAGGAGTATAAACATAAGGGAAGCTACGTTTTGGAAAGGTACACTTCTAAATGTATTGTCTTCGTTTGCAAAAAAAAACTTCGATGAACATAAATAAATGTATGTGAACTGAATTTTAAATCAGATACATAGACTTTTGTTGACCTAATTTTCTCTTTTAAATAAAACTGAGGGAGAGAGTATTAATAGATAATTAGACATGTAATAAAATAAGGTTACTTTTATATAAAAAAAAATAAAAGTGTCTCTATCATATATAAATCAAAGGACTTTTTTAAAAAGATAAACATGTTATCTGAAATTGACACAATCAAACTCAAAACTTGCAAGAGAAGCACACTCTAAAATCACATGTCAAAACTTGTGAGAGAAGCACACTCTAAAATCATATCTCAGAATTACCATGCAAACCAAGGGTGTAAACTTTACTCTTTGTTAAAAGTATTATATCTAAATTTTGCTATGTTGAGAGTAATTTTCACAATTTTCATCCGACTTCAAATATGTAATAAACTATTACTACTCTCTTCGTCTTACAATAATTGTCTCTTTACCAATTATTTTTTTCCTTAAAATAATTGTCACTTTAAAATTTCAATGCAGCATTTATTATTATTTTTCATTATTATATCTTTATTTATTGAATTTCATTCAACTTAACTACTCCACTAACTACAATTAATAAGAGTGTTTTAATAAATGATATTAATTTTATCATCAAAATCAACATAATTAATCATTTCTTTAAAACCGTGTATAAACCTTAAACGACTATTATTTAGAAATTGATGGAGTATTATTCTTTTCTTTCATTTATCATTTTTTTTAATAAATCAAAATCATAAACCCGACCACTATAAATGACCGACTTAGTTAGAGCACTGGCTATCATATTCGTTTGTTGTCGGACAAATTTAACCTAAAATTGTGATATAAGTCTAAAACACTTCAAATATTTGCAACAATAATGACCTATCATAGTTTTATGTAATAGTATGTGCATTAAAATGTAAATTGTGACCGTTATTGTGCGAGACGGAGAATAGGAAGTACATGCTAGCTATGATATCATATATGATATTAATTTATCAAGAAGAATTAGATCAGTTGTAGACTTATAGCAATTAACGATAAAAAAAAGGAAAATTAAACTTACTTGGACAATCGGAAATGTTGGCGCCGTTGACGTGACAAACAGTAGGGAGTTGAAGAAGCTTATCTTCCTGAATACCCATGCTCTTGCTTTCAGGGCTACCCTTATGAGTCTGTTGAATGATATAGCACAAACACTCTGGATCCGTTGCCTTGATACTGTTGGCAGCATCACAACATTCCTTCTTTGGTGTAGGTGCTTTCCCAGTAGCAAATTCCAAACATGGAATCACTTTTTGAACTACTGTTCCACACTTTGAAGCCAAATCTTCAGCTCCATTACAGCCACCTATGATGAGAGCCAAAACATACAGACACATGAACATTTGATGTTGTTGGTTCTTCATCTTTCTAGCTAGCTGGTTTAGCAGATGCTGTGGTTGAGTGAATTGTAGGTTTTGTGAAGAACGTACTGTTATAAATATATGGTTGTAAGTAAGGTTAGGGTTAGATCAAGTCTCAAGAAGAAGGAGGGAATAGGAAGTACAGGTGAGGAAAGGATGATGAGTAAATGCAATAGTGTGGTCTCGTTTCCTATTTAATGATGAGATTGAGGAGAGATGATGGATCTCTTTATTAAGGCACTCCACGGTAGCTAAACGTCCTTATTTTATTTGACCACTCAACAATAATAAATTGCCTACAACTAAATACTTGCTAGCTAGCAGCTACTATATAACTACTAATGGGACCCGTTCAATAAGCAAAATTCATGAACGTTTGATTAAGATTGAACGATCCTGATTTAACTTCTGATCAGACAGTTATTAATATCACCAAGTTTTTCTACCGAATGTCTCTCGACACTCTTTATGAAGAATAATTTTTAAATTTCGGATTCTTAAAATTCATGTAATCAATGCATTGGAAATTGTAATAGTTGATTTTTTAAAACAATAATTTCTAAATTTAGAATCCTTCTGTCCGGGACACTCGTTAACAAGACATGTGAAATGCTAACGAGTGCCTCTGGAGCACACTCTTTAAGAGACTTAAAAAAATAAATTTTTATAAAACTCATGTAATCAATGCACTGAAAACTGTAATAGTTGACTTTTAAAAAAAATAAATTCTAAATTTTGGATTCTTATAGAGTAATCAATCAATGCACTCGTTAGGATTGCTAACAAGTGCCTCCAGACTTTTTTTTAATGTTTTTTGTACCAAACTTGTGGAATACAATAAATTATATTTCAACCAATATCTGGAGACTAGTTGTAAATGTGACCGCCTTAGTTAGATTATAGGCAACCCATATGTTTGTATCTATACAAACTTAACACCAGTGTTTCTACAAAAATGCGGGAAAATAAATTTACAATGAGCAATAATATAACAAAACTGTAATAACACATTTTGACCAGAGAAAACTATATACCGCCATAATCAAGCTCAAAATCATCCAACCCAAGTTCAACTCATGAACACATTTAAGAGCCGAATGGAAACCAAGGGTTTCGCCAATGTGCACCACATATTTATTTTGGTGTAAACCATTCAGTAACTGTAAGTAGCGTAAAAGCATTAGTCTCCTCTATTTTAATGCATAAGCCTACTTTGTTATCAAGAGAAGAAAAAGAAGCATCAATTTTGACTTTCACACGATCCATCAAAGGTCATTGCTATTGGAAACATCTGCTCAACGATAGAAAAACTAAGTGGAACATTCCATTTCTTATATTCGTGAAGCATAAGATCAGAAACCCGTAAATTAGCACGAGGGAATATCCCATCATGTTGAGAAATGAGTGAGGAAGCATCAAATGACCAATTTTCTTTTCAAAGCTAATCACTAAAGTTAATTACATCTTAAAACACTTAGTTATTACCAGATTATTTTAAAACACAAAATCATACTAGTAAGTGGTAGATTTTCCTTAAAAAAATAGTTGTGGAAAAATATACCATAATTTTTTTTTGTGGTGGCCGGGGTTTGAACCTTGCATATATTATGTATCGTCCATCCAAACTGAGCTAAGCTCACCGGAAAAAAAAACACCATATTTATTAATCCCTTATAGTTTATGCAATTTTGTTTATCTTCTTTTTTCTTATAAATCAAGATTAAATTGCCTTTTCTCCACTCCTCTGGCAATTTCTTTCACCTCATAATCTAGTTAAATAGATTTTTGACTCACCTAATCTTCCCTCTATCTCCAACACTTTTTTTAATTGAATAGACATATTGTCCGGCCAAATCGCCCTATATTATCCATCATTTTCAACACTTTGTTTATATCTTGTTCTTGAATCTAACGATATCAGTTATAATTTCGGTCATCCTTTGTTATACCATATTTATTAATCCTCCTGTAATTTCCGCAATTTTGTTTATCTTATTTTTTCTTATAAATCAGGATTAAATTGCTTCTTATCCACTCTTTTGTCAATTTCTTTCACCTCATAATCTAGTTAAATAGATTTTTGACTCACCTAATATATCCCCCCGCTATCTCCAACACTTTTTCATAACTGAATAGGCATATTGTCCGACCAAATCGCCCTACATTATCCATCATTTTCAACGTTTCGTTTACATCTTGTTCTTGAATCCAACAATAATAGTTATAATTTTGGTCATTCTCTATTATATCTAGCCTATTAGAGTATGTAGAATTTCACATTCTTCGTTAAATAGGTTGTTAAAACCATGTTTGGACTTTTATACCCCTTTCCTGAACCAAAACTTTTTCTTCTTTATCCTTTATACATTTTCACTTGGTCCAAGTCTTTTGTCTTACTTTCTCACCCCTTAGCAAGCCTATGTATAGATTTCTTTCCCTCCTTTAGTTCCTAAGGATTGATATAACCCGTCAAAAGCTTTGGTTTTTACTTCATCCACAGTCTTCTTGATCTCTTTCTTAGCTTCCTTATATTTTTTCAAAGTTTCAACATTTTTACACCTAGACCAAACCTTAAAGCTTTTTATCCTAACTTTTATTTTAGGGACTTTAGTTTCCACCACCAAGATTTTTACACTTACCCTCTTTATTCTTTCAAAATCTCCTTTACTACTTTTCTTATCCCAGATGTCATCTTGTCCCACATACATTTGCACTTCTTTGTGGCTTCGGAAAACCTCCCTCTTATACAACCTTATATTGGAAGATCCTTTATTTTTCACTCTTTAAATGCCACCAACATTGCAGTCGCATCACACCCGAAATTATAAAACTTTAGAGTAGTGATATTTGAACAATCATTTTTGACAACTATCATGACAACTTCTTTTTCCTCTCTTTCTATTGGTCAAAAACAATGAAGAGAGAAAAACAAAGAGAGAGAATAAAAACATAATGTCAGTATGAAAGAGAGAGTTGTCAAAAAGTTATCACAAAATGGTTGTACAAATATCATTTCTCAAAACTTTATAGCATGGGAGCACCGCACTCTCTTAAATCCGTTGTCGATCAGAAAGAGGCTAAAAACACCTACCTCTCAAGTAAATGGCACTCTTCAAAAGTCATGATCATCGACTAGGCAATGTTTGGCCTTTAAATTGCAGTTGATACTCTGCACCAAGAAAGTTGTCATCCTAAATGCATAAACAAATGAAATTAACTAATGAAGAATCCAAAATTTGTAATAAAGATTTTATCCTTTATATTTCGTTGTCTACAACCATCAAAGATTAAGTTTTTTAGTTTACAATCATCAATAAAATATGGGTCTTGTTAACAAATGTCCTTGTTGTTAACAAGACAAAGCTACTTTTTAATGTTTCAATGTGTTGAACACACAAATTTCAAGATAAAGTTTCCATTTTAAACTCCTTATCAAATGTCATAAAGGCACTTGTTAACATTTCTCATAAAATATAGCATATATTAGAAACAAAACAACTACATCATTCATGAAAATGATTCCTCTAAACTATAGTAAATTATACTCTGAATTACTTTTATAGTAAATTATATGAAGAAAAAATAATGAAGCAATTCTTACAATCGTCTCTACCCAATACTCGTCAGCAAAATGCAATATTTAGTGGCAGGGCACAATCATTAATTTATTATCATCACAATTTATTTTCACATGCATGTCTAAAAAATGTCAACGTCGATCAAAATTAGAAACCACAATTGCAACACGCAAGTAAGAAAGTGAGTGAGTTGAATCCTTTCCTTTTCTGTTGCTACATTAAATAGAAAGACTCCCAAAAGAGAAACCTTTGAACAGTGTCATCCACAGCAATAAAGTGATGTCAACCTCGCAGAGGTAGCTTGCAACGAAAGTAATGAGACAAGTTTTGAAAGAGTGTCGATCAAAATGAACTACTATTTGTTTGTGAATTGTGAAGAATGTGAAGTGAAGATGGAGTAAAGCGAAGAGTCTGGTATGTAGTAAATGAAAAAATAATTATAATGAGTTTTAATTTAAAATAAAATGTTTATGGAAGCTACGTTCATCCACATTCCACATTATCAGCTAGCTCACACACTTATTTATATTTAGGGGGTGTTTACGGTGCGGTTTGATTCGATTTTGAGGCCAAGTCAACCAAACCACATGATAAAATATCATGTGGTTTGAGGTGGGTCAGTTTTTGCGGTTTTTTTTGCAAAACAATACAATTTTTTGTTTTTAACATTAAAATCAAGTTAAAAAGTTAAAAACAACTTATTTTCAATAATGTTTCAAATTTGATCCAACACTACAATTTTATTTTCATCCAAAAACATTTCTGTCAATATGGACCAAATTTAAAACATGGACCAAAAAGCATCCCTCTTCAACGAGAAATACAAAAGACTAAGCCTTTATCATTTTTTAAAACTATCATTGAATTTCTATGATTCAAGATATATTTAACATAAACATACACACAAAAGTATAAGTATAATTAAATTAGAGAAAAACATGTCTTAGTAAAAAAAAATGAAAAACATTTCATTCTATAAAATTTTACATTGAATTCTATGAGTATTAGGTTGGGTGGCAAAAGTTTAATTAGAGTTTATCTTATGTTGCAGTTTGGATCAGTTTAGTTCGATTGATAACATTAAAACCACAAACTAAACTAAACCATATGGTTGAGTCAACAAATGATCCACATACATCTGAATCAAATGTGGTTTTTACAGTTTCAACTTAGGTTGGTTCAGTTTACGGTTTTTCTATTGGGTTGGTTCAGTTTAAAGAAGAGAAATACTAATTTGTGTCTTTAAGACACATGTTAATGAGTCAAAAGTATAAAAAATTTGTTGTAATCAATACATTTGAATTTAATTTTTTTTACTTTTGATTAATTGAAAGCATAAAATTTAAAGTTTTACTTTTGGATTGTTTAACACGTGTCCTTATGACACAAGTTAGCATGATCGTTTTAAAAAAAAAAATCCAATGAAATACTCAAAAAAAAGATTGTCTCTAGTATTTTTCTTCTCAAGTGTGATCTTTACTGTCCATTATCAAAGTGAGAGAATGTGTTTTTAATGTTATGAAAAGAGAGAGTATAATTAAAGGTTTGGATGTCGGCACAATAGAAAACTGTAGAGTTTTCCGCTAGAGAAGTTCCTCTGCTGTAGATGCATTCTCCTAAAAAAATGTAAATACTCTATCAAGTGCTTTGGAACAATAACAATATTACATTTTGGTGTCCTAAGTCCTAACTGCAAGGGTGCAATAAAAACAATAATGAAGAGACAGGTATAAGGTACAAGGAAGCCTAATTTTAGGGAGGATTTTAAGTTTTTAACCGTTGAAAAAGACTAGAACATTTACCCGTACGGTGAATAGTTGAGAAGGTCTAACATTGCAACACGATCGATTATATAGAAGAAAAAAAACAATACATAATAGAAATAATTTAAGGAAATATGGCAGATGTTCAAACATTTTGGAATATCTCTTTATATGTGCCTTGTTTGTTAGTTTTGTGTTCGATTGGTTTTTGAGTGATGTTGCTGGTCTTTGGAGGTGGGTCTGGGCGGCCTCTGCAGTGCTGCTAGCAGGGGCTGCTTCTGCGCAGCAATGCTATCAGTTGTGGTTGCAGGTTTGCAGAGAGCCGAGTGTGGTTTTGAGCAAGTTTCTATTGTGTTTGGGTGTTGCAGGTGTGGCGTGGCGTGTGCAGGTTTGGCTGTCTGTTTTTGGCTTTGTGGTTTGGGCAGAAGGGGCCTTTTCTGGTGGCTTGTTTTTTGTTCTTTTGGTGATTTGTTTTAGAGGCTACCCAGTTTGTAGGTGTTGCTTTTGAGCATTGTTTGTATTTGTCTTTCTGTTTTGTTTTGAATCAGGAAGTAGGAGGTTTTTTAGTGAGCTTATTTGGTGTTGGGTGTCTATATTACTTTGGCCCTCTCTTGCAGTCTTGTACTCTTTTTCCTCTTTGGCAGGTATAGTGCATCTTGTGCTAACCTAGCCTAATAATATTTGCAAATTCAAAAAAATAAAATATACTACATTTGAAGTTGTGTCAATGCAATCTCCATTGTCATCAGTCAATAATATCTTCATGTCATCCTTTGATGTAACACGTGATACTACAACGTATAGATTTAAGTTCGGCCAATTTACTTTTATGGATTTCAGTTCTTTCCTCCCCATGCTGTTTTTTCCTTTGTTTTTCAATGCTATATTACTTTGGGTGTTGGATTTAAAACAGAAATGATATTCGTATAATTATTTTGTTAAAATTTTTAAAACGATTTTTTCTCTTATATTTATATTATGTTTTTACTTTATCTCTTTATTGTTTTGGTTTTTGTGTCAATGCATATTTTTCTTTGAAAATTTATGGTTGTCCCGTAAATTATCTTAAAAATGGTTGTTCAAATAACACAACTAAAAAAATACAAGAAGTGTCTTGTTTTTTTTTTTTTTAAGCCAAAAAGAAAAATATATTAAAAAAGAAAGAGATACAGAGACTGGGGGCGGTGGGGACATAAAACCTAACCCAGGTAAAACCCAAAATGGGGATACATCGTTATAAATCAGACCAAGTGAATCAGTCCTAAAATATCCTAACAAAAATTCACTAATCATGAGCATAACCCAGCGAACCCGCGTACGGGGACGAAACCAGATTACAAAAAAAATATGAAAAGTGAACATTCATCAAGAACAATTAGGATTTAGTTTTAGCAAATGGATTGACCGCCAACACGGTAACAAATTCAAGTGCCAACAACTCCCTGCACAAGCAGCAAGCATAAAGTTATTTCGAGCACGACGAACCAGAGTGTAAGCGGACAATTTGCCTTGAAGCCCGAAGATCTCAACATATCTGGAATCATCAGAGAGTCAAGCGTACATGCCACCAAACACAACAAGTTACAATCCAACGCGTTAGAACTCGTATCATGGGATGAGTCCAATACGTTAGTAACCAAACACACCCTTTCAGGTTTAACGGAACCAGACCCTTTCGGGTTTATGAAACCAAAGCAAAAGGTCAAATCTGCACCCACCAATCTCAGCTCAGAACAACAAAACACAGAAACAAAAGAAATACGGAAAGGGAAAAAAGACAGCAACATAAACACAAACAACAAACAACAAAACAAAATAGAAGATAGAACCCATTCTCCGGTGTGGAGGAGTCGACGAATCTGGAACGGAACCTCCGAAACACAACCCAAACGGTTGATCTACAACAAACCAGTAGATTGAAAGCGCAAACCACCAAAACCAAAACAAACCAACACAAACCTAACAGTAGAGCGGCAGCGAAAGTGTCGACGGAGAACTGATGAGGAAGCGGAGGGATGATCGACCGCCGGAAGAGAAAAGGCACAAAAAAAACCTACAGGAAACGCCGACGAGAGGCACAACGACGGCGACAAAACAACGTTGGTACGGCCAAATGGCGTCGCACCACCACCATGAAGGTTACATCTTGTGTACACGGTTTGGATGATAGGGGAAGAGAAATGGGATCAGAGCTGTTTGTTTTGCTAAGGCGGTGGAAATGTTAAAATGTTGCGTATCTAACTTCTTCACTTAGTGCAATGTTTCTAGTTCAACAAGAAGTGTCTTGAATAACTTATGTAGTTGATCTATATTATAGATCAGATACATTAGTTGTTTCATGAATCTATGAAATGATTTTATTTATTTTTATAATTGAATATATTCATTAATCAATTTCTTCATTAGTTTTTTTAAATTGGTGTACACATATAAAATACATAACATAATACGAGAGAGTGGGAGTAGTATTTAAAAATAAAATAGATTGTCTCGTGAATTTTACTCAATTGATAAACTACTTAGCCATAAATAAATAAATCAAACGATGGAATATTAAGGCCTCGTTTACATTTTGAAAATATTTTTGTTTTTTGTTTTTTAAAATTTATGTTCATTTTTAAATACTAACAAGCATATGGAAAACTCAACTAAAACTATTTATAATTAATAGAGAAAATATGAAAGAAAAACTTGAAAGAATGCATTTTCATAAATAATAAAAACAAATATTTAACATTTTCAGAATGCTTGATTTATAATGATGAATATATTGAATATATATTAGTCGAAGAGAATAACTTACTTGATAGGGACAATACATTGTAATATACTCTCTATGTTTCATAGTAACTGAGTTTTTTGTTCGTTTCACAAATATTAAGAAAAATATGTAAAGTGAAAGAGAGAGGAAATAGTCTTCAATATTTTGTCAAATATTGATGCATTTTTCATCATCATAAATACAAAGTAAGGTGTATTAAGTTAAGAGTGATAAAATTAATATTAATTAATGTTATAATTAGAAAAAAATAATCATTATTAGGATACATTTTTTTTATAAATAACTAAATTGTTTTAAGACAAAATAAGTATAAAGTAAGAGTTCAAACTCTAAATCCACACTTATTCTTGGGATAATATTTTGTAAGCGTTCGAACTCTAAATCCACACTTCTTGCTATAACACTCAGTCAAATCTTAAAAAAAGTACCGGATGCTAACCTTTATAGGGGTAGGCAGGCGATAATAAATGGCTGAGGAGATAGGAGGTGACAGTTGGAGTTAAATTAAGAGGACGTTGTTTGGAGTAGGGTGCGAAGACAAGGTCAATTATTTTATTTTTAGTCATTGTTGTTGGAATGATATTTCATCTACATCACTTTAAAAACCATACATGTATTAATTGATGGAATAATATTTAATCTACATCCCTTTAAAAACCATACATGTATTAATTTTGTTATCATCTTAAAACCATCGATACTCTTTGCATAATTTTTGGTGTTTTAAACCTTTACTCCTTCGGTCTATGATTAAATGTCACAAACAAAATTTAAGTCCATTTTCTTATGTGTTATTCACATGGTTATTAATTAAAAATGCATCTTTTTTCCATAATATACTTTGAGATAAGTATGGATTTTGAGAAATCATGGATAATTTAGCTAATAATCATCCGAAAATTATCCAAGAAAATACACAAAAGTTTTGTTCATATGTCACATTTGGATTATGCGTCATTTATAAAGAAATGATTGGTTGAACTGATTTTAATAATACTATTTATTAAAATAATTTTATTAATTGTTCTTAATAAGTAAGTAAGGTGAAGTGAAATTCAATAAATAAGAGAATATTAATGAAAAATAATAAATATGTTATTGATATTCTAAAATGACATTTATTTTAAGATAAAAATGCAAATGTGGCATATTTTGAGACAAATAATAATATTCTTTGAATTTTTTTGTCCGGATGATCATCACCAATATTGTTTTGGTACAATCACCAAATTGAGTACAGAGAGTAATATCCTTGTAACTAATGAAATATACTCATCTAAATTGTAAGAGTATAGATAAGAGTCATGATAACAAATCTTGTTATGACACTTGTTAATAAGTAAAAAAAAAAAAGAATGATTAAATGAAAAATGTTAATTTGTACTCTTAGGTGTATATGTTAAAAAAAATCAAATACTCCACAAAATTTAATATTTAAATTTTTTCTTTCAAAAATAAAAATCATGTAATAAATATCTTAAAAGCATAATTATGTTTCAATACAAACTTCTTTTTGAATTATTTTTTAGTAACTCCGTACCTACTAACTTATAAGAGTTTGTTTGGCCAAAAAGAAATTCTTCTTTACTTCTCTTTAAAAGAAAAAAAGGGACAACAATTTTTTTACAAAACTCTTGATTAACTAAGGAGCTTCTATATATGCGGAATTGAACAAAAGGAATGTAGAAACTAATTTCAAAGTATTATGAATATTACAAGTGGCTAGTAATATGGTCCAGTAACTCAATGAATAAATGGACATCCACTTATAAATTTGGTGATTTTCTTTAAAAATATATCACACTATCATATTTTAACATAAAAAGAAGTAAAATGTAATTCAAATTTCTCACACAAGAAAGGAGTATCATTTACACAACTTATTAAATATGTATCTAAAAGACATCTTTTCAATTAACCGTAAAAATTATCTTTACAGTAATTGTGAAAAATGTTGAAATAAAAATATAAAATATGAGAGGGGTAATTTGAAGATTGAAATAAATTTGGTGTAACCAAAAGATTGTCGATGAACACTTAAAAATTCTCTTGTTTTATATGCACCCATAACGTCTCAAACCGAATCATTCATTGTTTTAATTAGGAGTGTTTATGATGGGGTTTAGATCAATTTTGAGACAAAAATTCATCCGATCTAAAGTTTAAATTACATGCACTTTGGTTTTGAATGACTAATTTTAAAAACGATCTAATCCAATTTAAAGTTGTTTAATTTAAATCAGTTTTTAGATGTCCAAATTGCAAACTGTGTTTTTTTAATTAATAGTAATATTATAAAAACATAGTAAAATAACAGGATCGATGCAAAATACTATAGCGACCGGATGCTGTAATTCATTTAAGGTTTGTCTATCTTACGCAATATTGCATACATTAAGACAACTAAAAATGGTAAGTTTTTAACGAAAGCAACGATTATTTAATACAGAATTATATTTTAATATAAAGTGCACAAGTTTCAAGTTAAACTTGCTACTTTTAACTTTATACTTGATAGAAAAACTCGTTTATTAAAAATTAATATTACCGTAGAATAATGCTTAATGTTACGAGAGCCTTTCACACGAATTTAGACGAATGTGACTCTTCCCTTTATTTTTCAAATGGAGCAAGTTACAATAAATATCTTTTAAGGTAAAATTGAAAGTACCATCTGCCAACAAGTTATGTCACGTCACATGTGATAAATTTTTTTCCAATTTTTTTTGAACAAAAAAATTTGGTTTTTTTATAGCCATGAGCAAATACCCCCCGTGAAATTTTGTATTTATGTACAAAATACCTCCGGAACTAGAAAGTTTATATATTTTTTCCTTATCCTTGATTTAAAAGATATTAAAGGCAAATAATTAACAGTTAGCTTTAATACTTTAAACTTTAATACCTTATGGGAGTTGGTGTTTGTTTGGGAGGGTGATTTTGGAGGGAATGACTTGTTTTTCTTTTCTAAATTAAGCAAGCTATAAAATGCTTATGAAAAAAGAATGAGAAGTGATTGGGTTGTTATATGATCTTATATTATGGTATTCTTTTATTTTTTATTTTAAATCTTAAATACATATTAAAATATAGACCTAACCCTCCAAAACTATCCTCTAAAACTTTTACTAGTGTATTTCTACTTCTAGCATAACCTTTATCTTTATAACCATTTCAACCATGGGCGGTTCCACTACCCGACGACTCCAGGCACTTGCTCGGGCTCGACTTCTACTTTCTTTATATATGACACAACCCAATAATCCATTAACTCGCTTAAAAAAGAAAAATTTAGTCTAAAGTCTGAAAAAATTCTCACATGCAAAGAGGACTTGGAAAAATATTTACCTCTTAATTTTATTTAGCACACTATTGGCAAGTTCATCTCTCTTATTTTAAAGGATTAATTATTCAAATTGATCCTGCAATATACACTATGTATGAAAAATGACCCTATAAAACGCAAAACATATATTCTAGCATTGTGATTTGAGTTTCTTCTTATTTTTGACCACCCTATAATATACGCGTAGTCTAAAAATGTGACCTAGATGTTGAATTTTTTCACAATTTTTTCCATACATGATTAACACGTTAATATATAGGTTTACACAAAAAAATTATTTTTTTCGACTAAGGACAAATTAATTATGAATTTTTATTCCCCCATAATTATGAATTTCTTAAAAAAATTATAATTAATTTGTATCTCGTTTAAAAACTATAAAATTTCATTGTGAAAGTTCTTATCATGTTCTAGGCATGCGTACAAAATTAGGGAACTAAATTTGACCTGTGAGTAATGCTTACTCGGGAGAAAATTTCGATTTTGCACGTTTTGGTTGAAAAATCAAAATAAATTTAAACGATTTCGAAATGCTATGAAACTTTACAGATTCTTTTTATGTTTTTTTATAGATGTTTATGCAAATAATGAACTCGTAATTCGATTTATAGGTCGAGGTTTTTGTTGTTTTATTTTTTGAGTTTTTGACACTGTAAAAATTCATAATTAGTTTGTCGTTTGTCGAAAATTTATAATTTTTTGTGTAAAGCAATATTTTAACGTTCTCAACACGCCTCTAAGAAATCATGAAAAATTCAATCTTTTGGTTGCTTTTTTGGACTTCGTGTATATTACAGGGTTATAAATAATAAAAGTCTCGAATTACAGGGTCATAATATGTGTTATTTAACTACAAGGTCAATTTTCAGACTTCACGTATATTACAGGGTCCATTTCAATAATTAACCATATTTTAAATTGTACTTTTGTTGACAAAATGAGGAACCTCTTTTATTTCAATTTACGACTGTTTATATATTATGTCACAAGTGAATTTGCGATAAAATTTTGCCCGGACTCTATAAAATTCCTGGCTTCGCCACTGATTTTGAGCTCATAGGCAGTGACAGATCTAGAAATTTTGATTAGTGGGGTTAAGTTATATCATAAAAGTTTATATAAAATTTTATAAACGCGTAAGCGTGCGAAAATTATACAAGTTATATTTATAATTGCCCTAAAATGTTGACTTTTTAAAAATATTTGTCCATTTCTAGCGGAGTATAAAAAATATATCCATAATTAATTATTTTTTTTACCACAAACGTAGCGTCAGTCACAACCTTTTTCAAAAAATATAAAAATAGTCTATATTATAATGGTAGTTTTATGGTCTTGCCAACGATATGCTCTGAGATAATTGGTTAAAGATTTATAAAAGAAAATGTTATCTTAAAAATAAGCGTTATTTGTATCGATATAATAATTATAACAGCTTTTTATTAAAAAAAACCACTTCTTTTGATTTATTAATTAATGCTCTTAGAACACTCATTATGATCCTTCTTAATTTTGTAATTTTTTGTAGTGTAATAAGTAGATTATATGAAGACAATAATACTATATAAAGAGGAGTCAAACTAGATAAATTAAATTTTAAGTTAAAAATACAATACACATGTGGAGGCAAGTGTGGTCGCTTGACCTCATTGCCCCCACATTAGATCCGTGCCTGCTCATAGGGTAGAAATGAGGATTCACTATTGATGCATGTCATAGGGAGCAGAATTTTTATTTTTTTTTATAGGAACCAATTTGCTTGATTATTATCAATTTCATGAGGCATTTTGCACATAAGTGTAAAATTTTAGAGGGGATATTTGGTCATAATTGTAAAAAAATATTCAAAAAGTGAATTTTTTTACCTCCTGCGACGTGACATGACACATCAGACATGTGACAGTGCCACGTAGACAATCAAATGCCACATCATGCTGACTATCAGAGAAATTTGACGAAGGGTGCAAATTGACTAACGTTTAACAATTTCGGAGGTTGAAGTTTTGCAAAATTCAAATTTTTTTTTAACGAAAGTTACATTTTCAAAAGGGTAATTGTCTATTCACTCGGATACAATTTCCTACGAGCGATGTGTATTATCGAAGAGGATCATGGTGGTTGCGTCTTTGGGTTTATTAAGAATCTTGAATCCTTTAGCACCCAATGGTGAATTTTGTGGGTTTGCTCTCAACAGTTAATATAGCGTGGAGTAAAGGCATTATGAAGCTTATTGTTTCATGTAATTCTAAAGTTTTTTTTTTTTTTTTTTTATTTTTTTGAAT
>Ga0228710_1003544_pt1 | contig 24750 bp, 14 predicted proteins | sample MedpolnodulmetaG_FD_177995 | JGI IMG/M metagenome (GOLD analysis project Ga0228710, IMG submission 177995) | Root nodule microbial communities from Medicago polymorpha collected in Santa Monica, California, United States - pink nodules | ecosystem: Host-associated > Plants > Roots > Nodule...
TTCACCCATTAGGTGATTATATTAACCTTGAACTTGATAAATTGTGTATACCCTGTTGCTTTGTTGAGGTAGCGCTTAAAAAATGGTATTCAACAACCCGTGCATGGCACGGGCTTAAGACTAGTTATGGATACAAAAGAAGATGAGATTGCAAGGAGAATGACTATTGTGGGTCTATGGTGCATTCAAACATTTCCAAGTGATAAACCTACAATGAGTTAAGTGATTGAAATGTTAGAAGTTAATATGAATTCACTGGAAATGCCACCAAAACCATTGCATTCATCTCCTACAAGATCGGTATCAAAGTCTTCTTAACATTTGGGGATATGCATAATTGTTTTATATAGTTTTTAATCAGAGTCGGTAACCTCTTCAAATGATGAGAATCTCCACCCTATTAATCATCTTGTGAAGCAATTGGGTTCAAATGCATGTTTCAAGTATTTTTTTAATATTTAATGCAAACTCATTGATTATGTAAATGGATAGAAATTGGAAGGTTGGAAGATTAAACACCAAGTTATTAAACTTTGATCTAATGTTGGATGAATTGAAAAAATAGAGTGTGGGAGTCCCGCATAAAATAGAACACACACATTAGTATTGTTTAAATAGTGGTATTTAATTTTAAATACTTAATAATGATGAAAATAATAATAATAATTATTATATATTCATGGATATCACTTCCCATTATTTTAGGTTATGCTTGTTGTGATAAGATTGAGAATCCAACTGAATTTCCTATCTTTCCTTCGTTAGTGGGTTTGTTTCTTTTTGAGCTTATCCGATTAGTTTGTTACTTGAGATGATTTGTGAGTTGCTTAATTTTTAAGTTTACTTAATTCTTAAGTTTCTCCAAATTAGTTACAAACTCTCCCTATAAAAGGAGAGCTCGCCTAGTTCGAGAAACACACCAAAGAGTTTCATTGAGTTGTTGGGAACTTTTTCTCTCTTCTCCCTTTCTTGACTTGTGTTGATGAGTCTTTCTTCTCTTCATCTCCTTTTTTCTATCCCTTCGATATTAAGAGTGTTCTTAAGATCATAGTCCCTTTTCGGTTTAATGTCCCTTCGGAATAAAGAATGGTCTTAAGTTCATAGTCCCTTCAATATTTTTATATCCTTCTGAATAAATAATAATTTAAGATCATAGTCCCTTTTTCAGTATAATGTCCCTTCAAAATTATGAATGATCTTAACATATATTCTTCTTCGATTCTTGAAGAAGTTAGACGTTAGAATGGTGTAAAACCATATTTGAGTGATCATAGTATCATAGTTGGAGAAGTTAATAATTAGAATGGTGGTAACACCATATTTGAGTGGTCTCCGCACCATAATAGAGTGGTAACAGTATCATATTAAAGTAGTTTCAGTATTAAAGAGTGGTCTTGGTACCATATTTGAGGGTGTAATTCTCGAACGGTTTTCTACAGTGCAGTAGTTAATCGAACAATTGTAGCTGGGCTTGTTTTATCCTGGAGACGGCGTGGTTGATAGTCTGTCTTGCACAATTTTGGACAGTGTCACGAAACGTCTTAAAGAGAGCGACATGGTCATGACTCAACCTAGTAACAACTTCAGTACATAATAGAATTTGGAAATCCAAATACAACATTTTGGAAATCCAAAAACAACAGTTACCATCTTAAATCCTTTAGAAGTTGGTTAATGCATGTGTTATTGAAGGTGAGAAAAACACAAGAAGGGGGGTTGAACTGTGTTTGCTTTTTCTTCGTTTTCTCCTATTGAAATCACTGATCAGAAGCAGATAGAGTTCAGCTTCTGAAGTGATGTTCAGATTCTAAATGCAGCGGATAAAACAGAGATAGAGAGAGAGAGAGAGAGAGAGAGAGAGAGAGAGAGAGAGAGAGAGAGAGAGAAGAAGGACACAAAGCAATTATACAGGTTCCTTCCACAAACTGGAAGTAGTCCTGTCCCCCTTGCACTTCCAAGGAGAGTTCACTAAAATGTAATATATGATTACAATTGCTCACTCCTACAACTAGCAAGAGACTTCAAATTACTCAAGCACAACTGCAAGAGATTTGCTATGCTCCTGAACTAAATCAAGAGACTTCCTTTGCTCAAGTATAATTGCAAGAGACTTCTATTGCTCAAGCACACAAGCAAGAGCTTCTTATCAAACAGAATTACAAAGAAAAATGTTTGAGGTTGAACACTTGATATACAATCAGTGATGTTCACAATACAAATCAGATATAGACTCTTAAGACTCTAGAATTTCTAAGATATGGAAGCTGTTAAGAAATTCTAAGTGAACTTTTGATGCAGGACAATTTCAGAGTTTTGGCACTTGTAAATTGTTGTATGAGTCTTGCTTTCTGCATTAACCAAACAACATGTCTTCACTCCTTTATATAGAGGTGTGAAAGATACGTTGTGAAATTTCCAGCGCACCAAAAAGAGTCGTTTGAAGCTTTGATCAATCACCAATGATCTTTTGCTTGATATGGTTATTGTCCTATGACGGATCAATTTCAAATCCATTCCAACTCTGGAGGAACATTGTTGCAGGCATAGTTGTTATTGTTGTCTTGTTGCAGAGACAAAACAGAGTAGTGGAGATAGTGGTTATACAATTCGTACAATTGTCCTTTGTCAACTCTCTCCAACGTAAAAGCGTCCAATGCCTTCAAATTCTTTGAATTAGTCGTTGCTTTGTTCTTTTAGTCTTTTGCAATGCTAGACGTGATTAATTCCATTGAACAGCCTTTGAAGCTTTAAGTCTCTCATCTTCTGATGAACTTCTACTTCTGGTGATATTGCTTCTGATGAGGTGCTTATGATGAACTTGCTTTTGGTGATGAAGTCATCACTTCAGGAGTATTTGACTTCAGGAGCACTTCTCTTCAGATGCTTCAAGCTTCATTCTTGTTGATTCCTTTGCTCTCTTTTGTTCCTTAAAAACCTTATAAAATATCAAAGTTTTTTTTTGTTTTTGTTTATGGTCTTGTACACTTAAACAAATATTAGCATATCCAATCACTACAAGAAATGTTGCATTTTGGCAGGGGCAGAAGCCTTGGCAAAATGCTAAAAGCCTTGGCAACTGGATGTTTGCCAAGAGTTTTTCCAGGAGCAGAATCACCAGCAAATCTGCTCATCGCAAATGAACCTGCCAGGGCTTTAGCTTCTGGCAAATGCGCTCCTGACACAGACCCTGGCTGAACCCCTGGCAAATTGTGTCTGCATGATTGTAGGTTTTTCTGACATTGTGTAGGCTTTTGCAGACTGTGTCAGCATCACATTAGTCATTTTCAAACCATGCCAGGAACATTGCCAGGGGTTAACCACTAGCAAAATGCAGACAATTTTTTTTTAGAAAAAAAACATTTTGTATTTGTTTAAAAAATCAAAATATTAAAATTTAATAATTAAAATAATTTTAAAAAACGTTTTAAAATTGTTTTTTAATTAGATAGATATTTCTTTTAGGGAATGATTATTAGATAGATAATAGGCATTTTTATGGTCCAAAATTAATACAATACATTGATAAAAAATGATAAGAAACATATACATTTTCAACAACTAGTTCGTCTACCCGTGTGTAAAAACACAACTCAGAGATATAAAATACCCACAAATTACTTGCCAAACAATACAACTGGTTTAATGTGATTTTGTGATAAATGGAGTTCACTGTCAATAAGTCTCAAGCACTTGGTAATATTGAACATACACAGTCAATATTCAAGCATATCATAACGCACTTACAATGTCATGAAGTAGACTTCCAATACATATATTGACTGATGTGTCTTGTAATGATAATGACATCAAAATCTGCTCACTTAGTTCCCAATTCACCTGCAAACATTCAAAAATATCAACAGTTTGAGACACATGTGTGTTTACATTAAAAAATATAACTAAACATTATAATGTTTCAATTTGAAATCTACCTTGTCAACTTGAGCATACCAATAAATATTATGTCATTCAAACCAACAAACGGATTGAGCAGCGTGTATCGCTCATCAGTGGTTCTACTCTGACATTGGTTTCTTCTGTACGAAGCATATAAGGTTAATAACATCACATACAAATTGAATTCACCTGTACAAATACGGGAACAACCAAAAGAATCATTCACAGTCTTACAATTGATATTGATATACTAATTAAAGAAGAAAAAGTTACAATTGATATTGATATACTAATTAAAGAAGAAAAAAAACAAGCAATGGTTTTGGTCTTGTGTTTCTTCACTCACTTATAATAATAATAATAATCATAATAATAATGATAATGATAATAATAATGATAATGATAATGATAAGAAGAAGAACAACAACAACAAATGCCCACTTCCTGCCACTTCCATGTGCTCTTGTCTCCATTTAAATTTAAATTTTCCCACTTTACACTTTGCCAAGGCTTATTTTAATCTGTGAGGGTCAAACCTTTGTTTTTCTAAAGTCATTTTGCCAAAGTCATCCCTGCCATTGCTCCTGTTAAATTTGCCAGGAGTTCTTGCTCCTGCCATAGTTCCCTGACTAATTTCATCTTTTCTTGTAGTGAATTGACAATTTTTAATATCTTTTTATCATCAAAACTCTAAAGGGTAATGTATGTTAAACACATTTTGTTCCAACAGTTATAAATGGAAAACAAGCTATACTAAAAAATGTTTATATCTTTTGTGAAAGTGACTAGTAAGCCGTGATTGAGGCATATCCTTAATATGTGTTATGAAAATATTAGGTATTGTTTTTAACATTCAATTCTCTTCATCTCTAAAAAAAACATTCAATTCTCTTCTATCTTTTATTTTGAACTGATTGATATGTCAATGGACCTCTTGTTTCACTGTAGAGGATCCAGTTCCACAACGGAATGAATATATCATCGTGTTTCTATTGATGTGTGCTTATAGTAATGTCGTCCAGTTTTTTTACTAATATTGTATGAATGCCGCCTCGACCCTTACCTTTAGTCTTTTTATGTTTTGGACACAAATATTTTTACTTGTCTACTATTATATGGTGGCGTTTAGGGTGGGAAAGGAAAGTATTTTCCCACCATGGAAAAAATAGATTAAACCATTAGATCTAACCAAGAATACAGATTTACCATGGTCTGTCGGTATCAAATCCACTTACCTCCTCTCTCCACTCTCAAGAACAGAACCATTCTAACCACCACCATGTTTAATTTCATCCTTCAACCTTTGCCATTAAACAATCTTCACTTAATTTCACTTGTCAATGAAAGAAAAAAAAATCAAACATTTTCAATGAAATTTTGGATCCATTGTTCTTCTGGAAAGAAAAGAAAAACGTCAAACAATATTTAGCAAAAAGAAGAGAACAGAAACCACACCGGTGCATCCATAACAACAACAACTCCTAAACTAAAACCCATAAAATGTAAACTTTATTTCAAATGAAAAATTAATGAGTCTAAATCAATTGAAATAATATTTTGTTGATCAGATATGTAGTTTTTGTTTCAAATCTGAAATTGAAGAAAGATTGGTGGGAGAGAAGGTTTTCGAATCAAAAATTGGATATGTTGTTTGATGAAACTAATCGATTTTTTTATTTATTTTTTGTTTTAACATAGGCCTTTGGGAAGATGAACAATGAAACTAAATGAGTGTTGGAACCATGTAGCTAAATTTGTAGAGAATCGTAAAGCATATGTTGACAGATCAATTTTAGATCGCTGCAGATTGCATCTGATTTGATTGTAGAATTTTTGGATCGTTGCAGCATCCATTGCATCTGATTTAATTGTAAAACTCCAAATCTAGAGGATGAAGAAAGGTGAAAGAGAAAGAAAAAAAATAAAGTGTAGGTAGACCATTATAAGATCAGTACACCTCTTTAATCTAATGGTAAAAATTAAAACTTTCCCATGGTGGGAAAATACTTCCCTTTCCCATACTAAATGCCACCCTATTATATATCTGCTACTCCTCTTCTTTTGGTGGCTTGGGTTTTGGTGCTTCGTATTGGCAGTTTTTGTTGCTTCGATGGTGTAGGGTTTAGAGTTTTGTCGTGTTATTGTTCCGGTGTTGCCTTGCATATTCTTTTTGTTCTTCATGTTTCTTTGTGATACTCTCACTGTTTCAAAATGAGTGTTGTTTAAGGTTGTTTCACACATATTAAGAAATTCAATAATCTTGTCAATAAACATGACTCTTTTACTAAAATAGCTTTGTAAGTATTGGTGCATTTCCCATCATTATAAATTTAAGTAAAATGTGGTACTTTGGACGTAGTGTACATAGTAATAATTAAGGGGTACTATTGAAAAAAAGTAACTAATAGTGCATTGAAAAGTGAGAATGACATTCATTTTGAAACAATTTTATTTTGCTAAAATGACACTCATTTTGAAACGGAGGGAGTAGTAGTTTATTTTGCTATTGATTTGTATTCTGAAAGGATGGTTTATGATGGTTTCTTCATGCTGTGTTGGCAGCCAGGGCCGTTCTTTCACATGTGCAAAGAGCTCTATGGAGCCGGGCCTCCAATTTATGGGGGCCTCAATTATTTATAGGGGTATGAGTATAATTGTTGGGATGTAGGATAATATTTTCTTTTGTTATGTTGGTCCAAATCAAACACTTATTATTTGAAAAAAATAAAGAGTAAATAAGCAAGTAAGGTCAAATCCACACACATCTATCAATAAATAAAATTTCAAAACAAATTATAATAAAAATAATTCTTATTATTAATTTGTAATTGTTTAAATTATAATTAATTTTTTTTATTAAGGGCCAATTTCTAATATTAGAGCCTAGCTTCCAATTTTATTGGAAAGGCCCTGTTGGCAGCTTTGATTGATGTAGGGAGGTTTTTTCTTCTTGGTAGGTGGATGTGGCTCTTTGGTGTGGGTAATGTTGGATGGGTCTCTCCTCAATTGAAGCCACGCACAAAATAAAAAGGGTAAAGATTAAAAAATGATGAAAAGAAAAAGGAAAAAAAGAGGTGTTTATGAGTTGTTTTTGGCTTTGAGCCCTTATATGTGTCTAGAGTGAAAAAAAAAAAGAGATGTGATATATGAACAACCTAAAAAGGTTGTCAAGTATTCACACCGTAGCATTATAAAGCAAATTACAACTTGCACGCAAACCAAGGCAAGGATAGAAACTTATAAGAAATGAAAAAGTGAGTGCAAAGTATTAATATACGGTGTGGGACAACCTGTACGTTGTCAAAATAAAATTCCTAAAAAAAAAGGGATTAATCCCTAAGTTTGCAATGGGTGATATAAAAATGATTTGAATCTCTACAAAACTTGTTGATAGACTTACTTTCATCTCTACTTATAGTACAAAGCTTTTGTAGAGAGCATTTCTTCATGTGCTATACAATATGAATCCTGCTCTTTACCCAAACTGTTTTGCTCGTTCCCAAAGTAAATGTCCATATTACCCCTGCGTGAGTTAACTCACGCTACGTGCTGTTATTAACCCAGCCAGAACCTCATTTTCTCATTTCCAATCAAATCTCTCTCAAATTACCTCAATCCAAAATTCCTTTAACTTCAAATCAAACAACACTCCAACAACAAGAACAAGTAAGTTTTCACTTAAATTATGTTGGTATGGTAGATTTTTTCATTTAAACTAGAATTTTTTAGGTTTAGTGTTTTGTTAAAATTTTGATTTTTTTTCAAGAAATTATAGAATGTTACATACAAATGACTTATAGTGCTTAATTGTTATGATGTTTAGATGTTTGCATGATTATGTTAGGTTTTTTACACTTAGATTAGATTTTTTTTAGATTTAGGGTTTGTTTAAATTTTGATTTTTTTTGCAAGATATGAGACAATGTTACATGCAAATGACTTATATTGCTTAATTGTTTAGATGTTTGCATGTTTATGTTGTAGTTATCATTTTTAGGGTTTATGTATAATTTGCACTCCAAGTGTTTGATGAAATGTTTGAATGAGTTTTTCATTGATTATTTTTAATTTCTTGTTGTGTAGATTTGAAGCAATAATGGCCGGGTGGATCAACGTTCATGCAGAATTCAACGGCGGAGAACCTCAGAGGTTGAAGGTTCGGTGTCTTGGTGTAACGTTAAGAGGTCTCAAGGATCAACTTAATGAATTCAACCAAGGAGTCAACCCCAGAGACACAGGGAGGGTGAAATATGTTCGGTATAAACGTCCAATGCTCGACGAGGAAAGAGTATCGTTCACTTGGGTGGAATTAACGAATGACGAAAACGTGAAGAGCATGTTTTGGGAGCACAACATGTTCCAGTGGATCGATATGCAGGTAACGTTGCTGAGATCAACTGAAGATATAATCAACAATTTGATTCCGCCAGAAGATCGTGATTAGGTAGGGAATGCACCTTTCGACTACAACAATTATCTTCCTTTGGATGAGGTAATTCAAACTTGTTAAACTACAGTTCCCAAACATTCACCTGGAAGTGTTATTGTTTCATTCAAAAGATTAAATTCATATTAGTTTGGTTTAGATGAAAGTATTGAAGTGTCAAGGACTGTACCTCATTCTTTTGGCACTTGAATACCATCATCTGCCAAACTAACAAGAATTTAATCTTTTGAATGAAACAATAGAACTACCAGATAAATGCTTGAGAGCTGTTGTTTAGCAAGTTTGAATTTACCCCATTCAGTGGTAAGATAATTGTTGTAGTTGGAAGGAACATTTCCGAATGTAATGTAATGTAACTTTTATTTGAATTTATTCAATACGCAATTTTTATTCAAATTTACGCTGAATTCTCGAATGTAATATAATGTAACTTTTATTCGAATTTATTGAATACGCAATTTTTATTCGAATTAACGCTGAATTTATTCTAATTTATATATTTACTTTATTGGAATTTATTAATTAAATACGCAATTATAAGACAAATACAAAAATTAACAAAAGTGTGTGACAACCGGCCACAGTAGCGTGACTTAACTCAAGCCAAGGTTAACACTAGCGTGAGTTAACTCACGCCAGTTTTGCCGGTGGTTACAACTCAAGAACACGTTTTTTGAACATTGGTCGGTTATTCAACCTTGGTTTTATTGAGTTTTACACGTTTTTTTACTGTTTTTTGACTGCATTTGGTGCATATAAAACCTATGCAACCATTTCCCCCTATAAATACTCACTTAAACCTTCACCATTTCCTCACATTCTCTCATTCTTCTCCTCACTCTTTCACCTTCATAGTTTTAGTTTTTTTTAGCTTTTTTGGGGGCCAACTTAGTGGTAAAAAAGGGTCAAGGAAGGGGGTAAAATAGGCCAACCGGCTTGGGGCACAAAGAGGTCAATCCTCGGGGTAAATGTAAATTTGCTTCTTTTTATCCCGATAATCTTTTTACCGTGGGTAAAAAGACCCTTTCTTGGGGCATAAAAAGAACCACATTTACACTTACCCCGAAGGGATGATGTCTTTTTGCCCCAAGAACGCTGGTCTCTTTTGCCACCGACCTTGATCCTTTGTTACCCCTAAGTTGGTATATTTTTACCTCAAAAAAACATATTTTCTTTATTCAAATAAAATGTATCAAATTATGTATTATGTAATTGTATCAAAGTATTAATAAAATGAGGTTTTATTATGTAATTGTTGAGAATTTATATTAGCATTTATATTATTAGTATTGATATTTATATTACCATTTGAATAATTATTTAATTTCGAATTATTTTTGCATATTATGTAGTGTGAGTTAACTCACGCTCCAGTATTTGTAAATTAACACTGGTGTGAGTTAACTCACGCAGCGTAGTTTAACTCACGTAAATAATACACTAGCGTGACTTAAGTCACGTAAGGGCATTTTGTACATTTAATTTAGGAATGAGCAGAAATGTTTGGGTAAAGAGCAGAACTCATACAATATGTACACGTTATAATTGCACATTTTAATTTGGGCCTAAGTGATATAAATCATCTTTGAAAATTGATTTTTTTCACATGTGGAATTGCTTAAAAACACATAAAATTTACTCATTTGTTCTCAATATGTATAGTTATACCAACGGTAGCTAACTACCGTTGTGTATTAGTAATGCAGACAATGTATTCTACATTACAAAGCCAAGTCATTTTCAATTTGTTATGACCTCTAATTAAGAACGACAATTCTAGAGGAAATAAATTCAATACACCAACTATACTAAGTCATAAACAATGACATTACATAATTTTTCATGATTCATTCACATTAAATCAATTCGACATTACGTGAACATTACACAAATGATTGAGATTCAACAAAAGTGAAGCATTAGACAACACATTACACAACAATACACAAATAAAATTAAAAGCCCACAAAATAACATCAAATCTCTACTGACAATCTGAGCAGCTGCAGTTGGAACGAACACAGAGATATAACACATTATTTACAACCATAGACCTAAACATAGAAATCTAAGTCGCTATCATCACTAATAAGCCGAAAAGAATAAACTGTTTTTCACATGTCTTCATCTTTATCTGACCCCAGATCTACACACGACACCTATACAAATACACAAGATGTAGTATGATTTTCACCAAGATCAACCAAGTATTTGTTAAGTTGTGACTTCAACTCATCCATTGTGTCAGTCAGAGTTAAAAAAAACTTTAATTGTCTTCTTGAAAGTGGAGTATCAGACATGAGCTTCAATTTGTGCATCTTGAGACATATTGAATTTCACATAATTTTATGAAATAACAAATAAAAAAAACAAAATAAAAGGTAAAGTATAAATTTGCCGAAACATAGACATATATTTATATTAAATGCGGAACATTAATAACAAAGAAAATTATCGGTGTTTGGTCCACCACATAATATATTTATATAATGTAAGTTATATATTGGGCACACAAAATGTAATTACACTATCTACCACAAAAAATACGTCGGTGTAATACCGACAAAAAAAAATGTTGAACACCGAAAAAAAAGTGTCATATTCATATAATAGAATTGAATCATCTTTATCTTCTGCAACTTCAAATTCTTTATTTTCTTTTTCAGGAGTGTCACAAAAATTTGGATTGTCTTGGTTTGACTCATTTTTTAGCGATGACAGTTTGTCTCTCTTTTCAATGATCATGAGGTCTCGGAACCAAGTTTGTTGATCCAAAAATTTAAATTACCATGATGATGCCTCTTTGCTCTTGTGTAGCTTCCACTTCGTAGATGATGGATGTAGTGGACATCCTTCTTAAAAAAAAAACAAGAACAAAATGATTTGAGATTAAGCCAAGGCACATGATGTGAGTTTTTGGGTTAAACGGTGGCCTGTCAATAATTGGAAAAAAAAAAAAGTCTCTAAAATACCAATTTCATGATTTGTCAACTCCACCACAACCCTATTATAATAGGTTGCAATGATGCCACCCATATTTGGCAACGTAAACCACTTATCTTCAAGTGCAATACCACTACTATTTTTGGGAGGATGCAATCCATTCAAGATATAGCTAAAATGATCATCACTAAAATATACACGCATATAGTCACTCCTATATTCTTTCACCTCTTGAATAAGTGATCTGCGAACCATAACATGACTTTCTTTCGTCAAACCCATGTACTCAGCAATAGCATGAAACCCACAATTTTCATCGCTTTTAACATCCAAAATTTTCTCAATAAATGGTCTCCTGAATTTTGGCATATAATGAATAGGACTCAAGGCATATCTTTCTTTGAGTTAAGAAGTTGAAGCAACATCTGTAAAACCTAAGGAAAGTTCTCTTTCTCAGCCGTCAGAAATGCAAAAGCAACTGAATTTGTCACATTGGTTGAGGTGACCTCAACTATCTCAAACAATGACATCATGTACAAGTTGATTTTATTGGTAGAGTCCAGGATCAAAACTGTCGGAAAATTGTTAAAACAACTTAATCGATTCAGGATGAGCCCAATATATGTCCTGAATAATAGCACTCACACATTATGTTCTTGTGAAATAAACATATTTGTACTCTTGCAACATTGACACTAGATATTACATCTCCGTCTTGTCATATGTGATTGCTTTGTGAATTTATGATGTTCATTATATACTTGTTTTATATTTATCATGCACTCTTGTCTTTTTCTCTTTAAATTCGTCAAAATATTTTTTGGTTACACCGGACTCTTGGTCAAATCACGTACAATTTTCTTACTATCCCTTAATTTAGCTGAAATTAACATTGATCTTATCACACAATCATATACTATTAATTGCTTGACAACTAGTGTAGTTAAACCAAAAATAAAAGAGAGTACTTTTAGAAAATTGATAAATAAAAGGCTATTATACTTACAATGTGCAGAGTTGGTTTAATATCGATGCTACGTACTAATTTATTTTGGAAGATAAAATCTAATTATTAGACATATTTATTATTATTCGAAGATAAAAACTAATTGTTAGACATATTTATTATTATTATTATATACAAACTAAATGCGTCTAAAATAGTCTTATTCCGTTTACAGATTAGTTTTTTTTTTTTAGTAAGATAGTCTAATGGTTAGAATTCACATTTTTCAAGGTGAATAAGTGGGATGTCCAGGGTTCGAACCCCGACCCCTGCATATAACAATGCATGTCTCTGACAACTGAGTTATGCTCACAAGACATGAGATTAGTTTTTATATATAGATGATGTAAAACATTTTTATAAATACTTTCCATCAAATCATGTTAAATTGATATTTATAATAATACTCTAAGAACTAACATAACATAATAAGGTGGAATCTTGAGTGATTTTATTTGATGTGTACGGAAAAAAAATTATACACTATTATCCAAATTAAGTCTTCTTTTCACTTACCAACTTTAATTAATAATTGGGCATTTGACTTAGTCCACCTTGACTCATACACCACTCTTCCAACATTACTTGGTAGTTTCTCTAACCACATCTAAAGACACGGTTTCATGTTTTCCTCTTTGCCTTTAACTAAAACTTCTATGCTAGCTACTATTACAACACCACTTGATAGTTTCTCTTTTTTTAAGTTTCAAAACTATGTTGAAGCAACTTTTCCTTCTGGATTTGGTGTTGATATTTTGTGTTCTAGCATTGGCCTCAGCTCAAAGTGCAAACAATGTGACTGCTACATATCAGTCTTTCAATTCTCCAGCAACTAAACAAGGTATAGGAAACAAGTGGAACTTGAACACATCAGGTGTGTTATGTGCATCTCAAGATGGGAACAAATCATTGTCATGGCGAAGCAAATATGGTTGGGCTGCCTTTTGTGGACCTGTTGGTCCTGTTGGCAAATCTGCTTGTGGCAAGTGCTTAAAAGTATGTATATGTATAATGTTTGCAGTGTTCTTCTTATTCAATTCAAACCAAAATCCATAGATTTTATTGATTTTGTCACCCCTAATTGCAGGTAACAAACCAAGATGGTGGGAATTCGGCAACGCAACAACAATCAATAGCTCCGACCATCCAAACAGTAAGAATTGTTGATGACTGTAGCAATGGAGGGCTTGACTTGGATATGGATGTCTTTCAACTGCTTGACACATCTGGGGATGGGAATGCTCAAGGTTACCTCATGGTGGATTATGAATTTGTGGACTGTGGTACTCCTACTTATCTCTTTTACCTTATTATAAGTTGATTATATTATAGTTCTAATTTGAATAGTAAAAAACATCGACATAGTTTTTTATTGGAAAATGTTACATAGACACCCTTTATTCTCATACACACTTGTACACCCCATGCATTGGGAAGACACAAGATGAGATGAAAGAGAAAGTGTGCTTGTGTGGGGTCCATATGACCAAGTGTCCGATTTTTGTGTGGTTGTCCAAGGGTGTATTGCCACTTAAGGATGTCTACGTATCATTACTCTTTTTTATTATAGGATGTTTGATTCTCATTGAGATGCCAATTTTAAGAAACGAGGAGGACTAGAATGACATAATAAATTTCATTCAATAAAAAATAACAGTAGTACAAAATGATTGCTGTTAAAGTAAATATTACAAACAATTTGATGAGTGAATTTATGCAACTATGCATCGTTCTTGTCCAAATTCAACTTGTTTTTACGGTAGCTTTTGAAATCACGTGGTACCCACTATTTGTCGGATGCTTCACAAGTTGAGATTTGTTTTTGAAGGAAAGTTGAGATTTGTTGACTTTGACTTACGAGTATACATTTAGATTCCTCTTGCATGGTCCTGCTACTCTTTTTCACCTAGTTAAAAAAATTATAGCAGTAAAAAATAACTGTAATTTTGTCAAAACCATCATAATATTATACAAACATTATATCTATGTTCATATGAAGTTTCACCTATCTAAATAATTCTTTGACATGGAATCATTCATTCATAATTTTGTCAAAGCATCCGAACACTATTGATAACTTAATTATCTCATTTCCTTGCTTTCTAATTTGATTATCTATTCATAAGATGATATTATTAAGAAGGAATAGAAAATTTTAATAATCAAATTTTATTCAACATTTTTATTAATGAGAAATAGAAATAGCAAATTTATTATTAATAAAAAAAATTAGCACTATTTACTTTCTCCGTCTCATATTAGCCCACCTATAAATTGATATCGTGGAGAATCGAATCTAAAACATCGAGGATAAACACATAACTATACAGTTAATATGAAACATAATATCTATTATTAAATTTTTAGTTTTATTTATTTTTCAAATAACGTCACTCGGATTATTCAAAAAAAAAAAAATTAATATCACTCACAAATTATCTTTCCAGGAAAAGTCATTTTATATATTTTTCCCTATAAATAGTTCACTTTTTTTTTGTAAATAAATAGTTCATTTTTTTTTGAAAGAAAATAATTGATTTTTTTTAATTACTTCAAATGGACCGTTTCATATTGGCTGACCATGATCTATTCATGACATGGGAGATGCAAACCATGTTTGCTACCTCGTTTTTAACAGAAAACAATTTTTTTTTTTTGTATTCAACTTTTTACGTTTTTCGCAGAAATGTTTTTAAGGAAATTTTTTTCAATATTATTATCAAACATATTATCAATATCATTTTCTGTTTTTAATGGAAATGTAAATGAACTCAGTTGAATACTGTAAAGGAGATCATATTTCAAAACAACTAGTAATTTATATAAATAAAATGGTAAATACAAGTATTCTTACTATGCTATAATTGTAGACCAAGAGAACCGATGGGATCAATGCAAATACCTTCCTAAGTCACAAACCTATTTCATGAAAACTAATAATGTTTAATCAAAAAACATATCAAAATTTAAATTGAAGTTTTATCTTGTAAATTAATTTAAAACGTAATTTTCATTTTGTATTTTATTAATGAATTAATTATTTGAAATTTTGTGATTGAATGCTTTTAAAGGTGATGTGTTAGGTTCGACTTCACTTAAGAATTCTTCAAAAACCTTATCTCCGACACCAGCACCAGCAACAACACCATCACCAACATTCTTATCGCCTAATCCTTTATCAAATCTTACTCAACAAATCCATCGTGCTACAACTGGTATGTACTTCGCCCTTCTACCTCTTTGATCATAAATTTTGTAATCTATATGACTATTTTTCTATAAAATTATTATTAAAGCAAAATATATACCAACTCCTCTTGCTCTTTATGCTTACGATTGTTTACAGGTAGCCACTCTAACCGGCAAATTATAAGGAAAGTCATTATAGGTAATATATCAAACTTCACTTTAATCATTACTGTCAATCTTTAATTAATACATTTGCAAAGTAAGAACGACTAGATACTAGAATTCTAATTATCACCTTATACTTAATGTGTGAGTTCCACCTCGCCCAATCATCACTTGCTACATGGGCACCACGTCGCTAATGACAGTTCACCTCAGCAAAAAAACCTAATTAGGACCAAAAGTCAAAATGATTAAATTTTGCAGTGGCAGATTGGAAGGATTAGTAACTTCAGAGACGAAAATTCAAATGACACATATTTGCAGGGACGAAAAATCTATTTAAGCCTAAATAAATAATCCTAGATAATCAATCTTAAATCATGTGTCTTCCATATTTTTAACCTAAAATGATTATTTATATTTTAGCATGTCTTTGATAACATTAATGTTTGTGAATTCTAACCAAGATTCTTTGCTCAACTTTACCAAGACAATTATAATTAAGAGTTGGAATGAGATCATTGACACACCAAATAACTACATAAGAAAACAAAATATAAGTCTTATTTATTCCTTTTCAAAAAAAAAAAAAAACTTTATTTGTTCAGCTTAGTTTCTTCTATCAGCACGTAATTAATCAATTTTCCTTAAAACAGGTGTTGTAAGTGCAGTTATGGCTGTATTGATAATGTGCATCATTATTTATTGTCTTAGAAGCAAGTCATCAATACGACAGGGAAAGTTTTGGTTTAGAACCAAGAATGATAACAATATTGAAGCATTTTTAAAAAATCATGGAGCTTTATTGCAGAAAAGATATAAATTTTCTGAAATAAAGAAAATGACAAACTCTTTTAAGGTTAAACTTGGTCAAGGAGGTTTTGGTGTTGTATACAAAGGAAAGTTATTCAATGGTTGTCAGGTTGCTATAAAGATATTGAATTCATCCAAAGGAAACGGTGAAGAATTTATTAATGAGGTTTCTAGTATTTCTAGAACCTCACATGTTAATGTTGTTACCCTTCTTGGATTTTGTTTTGAAGGCACAAAAAAAGCACTCATATATGAATTTATGTCCAATGGTTCTCTTGACAAATTTATCTACAATAAGGGACCTGAAACAATTGCATCTTTGAGTTGGGATAATTTGTATCAAATTGCAAAAGGGATAGCTCGTGGGCTAGAGTACTTGCATAGAGGATGTACCACTCGAATTTTACATTTTGACATAAAACCACATAACATTCTTTTAGATGAAAACTTATGTCCAAAGATTTCAGATTTTGGACTTGCAAAACTCTGTCCAAAACAAGAGAGCATTATTTCAATGTCAGATCAAAGAGGAACAATGGGATATGTAGCTCCAGAAGTGTGGAATAGACATTTTGGAGGAGTTTCACACAAATCTGATGTATATAGTTATGGAATGATGTTGCTAGAAATAGTTGGAGGGAGGAAAAACATTATTGCTGATGCAAGTCACACAAGTGAGATATACTTTCCACATTGGGTATACAATAGGCTAGAGCTTGGCACTAATCTGAGACCTGATGGGGTTATGGATACAAAAGAAGATGAGATCGCAAGGAGAATGACTATTGTAGGTTTATGGTGCATTCAAACATTTCCAAGTGATAGACCTACAATGAGTAAAGTGATTGAAATGTTAGAAGTTAATATGAATTCACTGGAAATGCCACCAAAACCATTACATTCATCTCCCACTAGATCAGTATCAGAGTCGTCTTAACATTTGAGTATATGTATAATTGTTACATATAGTATTTAACCAGAGTTGATAACCTCTTCAAATGAAGACAATCTCCAACCCTTTAATCATCTTGTGAAGCAATTGGGTTCACGTGTCTCAAATAGTTTTTTAATTTATTGCAAAGTCATGAACAATTGATCTTGTAAATTAAACTCTATGTTATAATGTTATCATCTTTATATCCTTTAGAAGTTTGTTGTTGCATATGCTAGAAATGGAGAACAAGCTATACTATAAAATGTTTTTATCTTATGTGAAAGTAACTAGTAAGCCGTGATTGAGGAATATACTTAATATGTGTTGTGAAAATATTAAGACATATAAGTAAAATATTCATTTTCTCCCATAATAATGACATTTTTTTTAAGGTGATCTAAATTTTTATGACAAATGCTAACATGTGTCCGGTACATGTTAAAAAATCAAGGATGAAAATTATGTATTGAAAATGTGTCATAATATGACTTAAGGAGATATATTAGCATAACAATTTTTTTATTCAATGTGACCATTGTAATGACACCTAAATTAAAAACTTATAATTGAAGGTATCAAATCCTTTGCAATCATTGAAGAGTCCACTGGTATCCACATCCTTAAATATTTTATCTTACTTGTTTTTAACACTCAATTCTCTTCATCTCTTCATGTCGGATCAAAGAGGGACAATGGGGTATGTAGCTCCTGAAGTGTAGAATAGACATATTGGAGGAGTTTCGCACAAGTCTAGTGTTTATAGTTATGGAATGATGTTGTTGGAAATGGTCGAAGGGAGGAAAAACATTGTTGCTGATGCAAGTCACACAAGTGAGATATACTCTCCACATTGGGTATACAGTAGGCTTGAGCTTTGCACTAATTTGGGACCTAACGGGATTATGGATACAGAAGAAGATGAGATTGCAGGGAGAATGACTATTGTGGGTTTATGGTGCATTCAAACATTTCCAAGTGATAGACCTACAATCACTAGAGTGATTGAAATGTTAGAAGATAATATGAATTCATTGGAAATACCACCAAAACAATGCTTTCTTCTCCTACTAGATCAATATCGGAGTCTTCTACATCTAAACATTGGAGGATGTGTATAATTATTATATATTTTTTAATCAGAGTTTATAACCTATTCAAATCGTGTATAAGTTGGTTGTTGCACATATGCTACAAATAGAGAACAAGCTACACTGTAAAATATTTTTTATCTTAGACTTGTGAAGTGAGAATTGCCCCTACTTATAAATACATTGTCAAACCATCTCTTATCCGATGCGGGAATCTTAACATTAATATGTGTTATGAAAAATTAGGTAGATGAGTAAAATATTCATATTCTCCCAAAATAATGACATATAAGCTTAGAGTTATTAATTTAAATTGCAAGAAACCCACAAATTTACGATGAGGTGCACATGAAATCCATTGTTTTATATCTAGGGATTACAATCCATTGTTATAAAAGCAATATTATTGTAACATATTCAATTTCGCAGTATTTTGTAACATTAGGAAGATACTTTTTTAAAATTTTACTTGCAAAACAACAATTATCTTCAAGTAAACATAATAACTAACCTTTGGTCGAGTAGATAACTCAATTTGTTTGAACTAAACATAATAACTACAAGAAATCTGGTAATTAGTCAGGGGCAAAAGCCCTGGCAAAATGCAAAAAGCCTTGTCAAATGGACGTTTGCCAGGAGCAGAATCACCAGCAAATCTACTCAACGTAAATGACCTTGTCAGGGGTTTAGCTCCTGGCAAATTGCGTGGGGCACATTCTGACGCGTGCAGACTGTCCTGACCAACTTTTCAGAGATCAAATCAAAAACTGACAGGAGATTTGCGAGGGGTTAACCCCTGGCAAAATGCGTACGATTTTTTTTTAAAAAAAACATTTTTAAATTGTTTCAAAAATCAAAATATTAAAATTTAATAATTAAAATAATTTTAAAGTTGTGGAACATTTATAAATTATCCTTCAATACAACAGCAAAACAAAACTCTAAACATTTATAAATTTCATACCAACGACCCGCTTCTGCAACATTCTTAAAACAAACTCTTTCAACATTCTTCAAACCGCGAGACTAACATGCATTTTCACTTTAACCCCTGCAAATAGAGAGCAAATATTTGAAGCTAGTACTTGAGGAATAGAAATAAATACAATGGGAAGGGAAATAAAACACTCTAAATCTTAAGGTCAAACACGTTTGTTGGCAAAGGAGCATTTTAGTATACTTGGACAGGGGAGTACACCAATAATGTAATTGGTACCATCAGAGAGCAAAACATGAGTACGTCTGTGTTGGACACTGACACAATGGATGCATTTAAATAGATATATTTTGTGATCAGTTAATATATTTTATGTTTCTACATAGATATAATGGATGCTTTTACCAAAACTTCATATTATATCCACACCAAGTCATATACTTATGCAAATTGTTAAGGTAGGAAATATTGATACCTTCATAGTTTCCAATCATGACCCTTGTAGCGTTAGCATTAGAACCTATAACTGGACTATATTTAAGGAACACAATCCCTTGCCTTGCAGCTTCACGAGCTAACTCTTGATTCTCTGAAGTGCAGATCACATCCTTTGGACCAAGACGCATCAATGTTGCGAAATTGTTCGATACAACATTGTTAATGGATGCTTCATCCACAAGCCCTTGCTTTACTGCCCCTCCTGTATATTGGCCAAGATACTTCCACAGTTCAAATCTAAACCTGCACGAAATCAAAATTTACATACAACCAAGATAAGTAAACAACTAGAACAGCAACCCAGTCCGATAGTAAAAAGATAGTAAAAATTTACAATCACTTCTACAACAGGGCATAATTAATCATATTTTAACTTCTAATTTGTGGATCTTCAACAATAGAAGGTGCACCAAAGCTATTATCAATATCAACATCAAGCCATGTCAATAAGCTAGTAAAATAATCTTATAAGCCCGTGAGAAAGAATTGTTACCAACATGATCAACATGTGTGGTTCAATGACTTGATGATATGTTACATCGAGCGGGAGATATTCAAGTCATTTGATGATGTTGATATTATTCGAACATTCATCGCAAAGAGGTCTCGAAAAGGGCATTTATCTCCTAATTTTATTTAGCACACTGTTGACAAGTTATGTTTCATCTCTCTTATTTCAAATTGTACTTTTATCGACAAAATGACGAGTCTCTTTTATTTCGACTTATGACTATTTATATATTATGTCACATGTGAATTTGCGATCAAAATTTTGCCTGGACTCGATAAAATTCCTAGTTCCGCCACTGATTCCATGACTCCCACTCTTTGTAGTTTAATCCCAATTGTCTCCATATTCTCTGCAACTGCCACCCCCTCTCCAGATCATTCTCTACACCGACTCCACTCCCGCATCTTTTTCTGATGATTCTTCTTTTTACAGATCCAAACCTATGGTGAATGAAAATTGCTGAAATTTAAGATATTTTCAATTGATTCAATTTGCGATTGCCATTGGGTTTCAATTTCAACTGATTTCTCTTATTTGTAGTTTTGCGTGGTGTTTTTGCTTGTTTTCCCCTCGTGGCTACTGTTTATATCTTAGAGGCTGAGTTGCGGTGGTGTTTCACTCTGCATAATATTGATATCGTGTACTTGTGTTTTTTATTAATAAATTTGCATTTGCTTCTAAAGAAAAAGTTAGATTTTGCAATTCTGTCGGTGGTGTTTAACGTGCCTGTCAATGAATTTTGCTTAGTATTGGTTTTGCCATATTTAAAAATAGAGCAACGTTATTTGAACAACTCTTTCTTGTGACAACTTGTTTGACAACCAAATTTTACAAAGAAATTTAGGCATAAAAATCAAAGCAATAGAGAGAGAAAGTAGAATGACAACGTGAGTATGAGAGAGAAAGTTGTCACAAAAGTTGTAAAAAAATGGTTGTTCAAATATCATTTCTCTTAAAAATAATATGTATTTTTTGAAAGAAAAATAAATCTATTTGTTTCATATGTAGTGTTATCATGTGTGCACCAAACCAAACACGTGATAGGATAAATGTTATCATGTTACTATCATATCCTATCCTTATCCATTTCCTTATCATATCATATGTCTATCCTATCATGTGCGCCAAACGGACCCTTATCTTCAACAACCCAATCTTATTATGGAGGCCGGCTAAAATAATCAAATGACTTCACTATGTTCTACCATATTCCATATTTTTATCTAACTCATTTATTTAAGTTTTTAGATCTAACTCATAATCTTTATATTTTTCTTAGGCTTTGTTTGGGAGTTTGGAGGTGAAGGGAGGGGAAGGAAAGACTTTGGAGGAGAGAAATATAGGGGAAAGTTGAGAATTATTCACATTTTTTGAAAGAGTATTTTTTTAGAGACGGATAAATTAATTCTTATGATTAATATATTTTTAATTTTAAGAATATTATAACAACATATATTAAATTTGAATAATTCATATCAACCCTACCAAACCCCCCAAGACCCTCTTCCAATACAAATATTTAGTTCCTCCAAATGATGATGATTTTAGATTTTGAAGAATAATAAGCTTCCAACGTCCCTCTTTCCAATGTCATCTATTTTTTCCACTTACTCCTTCCGTTTTTCCCAAGCTTTTCCTTCCATCCCCCTCCAAACTCGCAAACAATGCCTTACGAAGTTTCTCTTATAGTTTTATAAATCTTTTTCTATATCTAATGATCTAATCTATTTTCTTTACTGCATATATAATATAGGTATCTTCTCGCTAAATATACTGAAATCACATAAACATAATTTCCACCTTTGTTGCATGAGCCAGCTCCCTTTTTCAACGAAATTGGTATGTGATTATTTTCCAAAGGACAGTTGATCAACCCATAAAGTAAGTATAGGACGTGTTTGTTAATCACCGCGTATAATTTGTCCATTTGCTGTTTGGTCAATAGTCGTAAAAGTCGATTATTAATTTCATGTATAACATGTGGAAACGGAACATCCTCAAACCATATCACGAGTGAAACGAAGCATAAAAGTAAGAAGAGGATTTATATGGCAATTACATGATTTTAATGGAAGCCTAAATCATAAACAACTTTATTAGTAGGGTCTCCTTTATGTTGGGCCTGTAAGAAAATGTCATCTTTTTCTTTTTAAATTCTTCATGTTTATGATGATTGCAGAATTTGTTAGAATTTTCGGTGGATTTAGATTTACCTTTCGCATCGGCTATGACTCGAAATGCCATGACATTGTCATGATTCTCATGATTCGAAGACTGTCCTCGCAGCAACCTCTCATCGTGTACGACTCGCTAATATGCTTGATCGATGTTTGGTAAAGGATCTTGTGCAAGCACATTTGAGCAAATTGTTGCGTAATTCCCATCAAGACGAATAAGAAAATGATGAAGGAAATCTTCACCGCGTAAATCAGTCACCTGTTTATTGATATCACACGTACATCCTGCACATTTACAATACGGCTTTTTGGCATAGGTTACAAGCTCATCCCATATACGAGATAGACGACCAAAGTAGACCGACACCTCCTCATTCTTGCTCTTCATGCACTCTCCTAGAGATGCTTTCAATTGGCAGATACGAGTCCCATTAACAACGCAAAAGAGTTGCTTGAGATGTGTCCACAAGGAATTCACATCATGATAATAAGAAAGAGTAGAGCGTAGTGATGGCTCAATGGTGTTAAGCAACCATGCTATGAGCATCGAATGCACTGCGTTCCAATCCTCCAGTTTCTCAGATGCCGTTAGTTTTGTAATTTTCCCTTATAAAAAAAATGTATTTTATCCTAGCTTGCCACGAAGTTTGAATGGCCCTCGCCCATTCGTTGTAATTCGGACCACGCAATTGTATTGGCGTAATCACATTGCTAGAATTATCACTCCAGCCAAGATTATAATCAAGTCGACTTTCTTCTCGCTTTTCCTAGCATTCTTGTCACCACTAGCCATAATTTCTTATGGTGTTTGATGTGTAAAAAAAATTGTGTTTTAATTTTACCTAGGATGTTCCCTTGCTCTGTATGTCTCACCACAAATTCACTTGCCTTTCCATTCATCAGCTGATCAATATATATACACATAAAATCTCAGTGAAGCTGACTGTTATAAAGCTAACAGAATTTCAACCACTAAGTATACCTATAATTACTGTATTAATTTAGCTAAAAAATAATAGTCCCTAGAAATATGCTTCCACCAACTCCTAAATACACAGTAATAAAGTCTCACCAATAACTTTCATCTCAATAGTTATGGATACATAAAAAAATGAGATTGCAAGGAGAATGACTATTGTAGGTTTATGGTGCATTCAAACATTTCCAAGTGATAGACCTACAATGCGACCAAAACCATTACATTCATCTCCCACTAGATCAATATCGGAGTCTTCTACATCTTAACATTGGAGGATGTGTATAATTGTTATATATTTTTTAATCAGAGTTGATAACCTCTTCGAATGAAGACAATGTCCACCCTTTTAATCATCCTGTGAAGCAATTTGGTTAATCATCTTCTGAAGCAATTTGTTTTTTTTTTACTTTCGCTAAACTAGGAGATAGGACAGACATCAAGGGGAAGTAATTTGGATGAAGTGTATGTCTCAAAAAGTTTTTATACTTAATGCAAAGTCATGAACAATTTTATAATGTTATCATCTTAAATCGTGTAGAAGTTGGTTAATATGCTGCAACTAGAGAACAAGCTATACTAGAAAATGTTTTTATCTTACGCGGAAGTAACTAGTAATTCCTGATTAAGGCATATCTTTAATATGTGTTATGAAAATATTAGGTATATAAGTAAAATATTCATATTCTCCCAAAATAATGACATCTAAGCTTAGAGCTGATTAATTTAAATTGCAAGAAACCCACAAATTTACGATGAGGTGCACATTGATACATAATTAGCAAGTGTACTAACTTATATCGAAGTAATAAAATTTATAAGATTCATATCCACAGGAACTGTTTCAACTTCTACTCGGTAGTAACATTATTATTAAGAATCTTTGTAAAATGAGGGGTGCACTGAGGCAATTGGTTTGATTTGCAAAATAAAATAAAATGGTTATGGAAAAATTGGTTTAAGAAATAATATGGAGAGGTGACTAGGTCATTCGATTCATCTGCTCATCGCTCATTAGCAACCTGTTTCTTAAGTCTACGAATGTTATAAAGTTAACGACAAATTAACAAAATAGCTTAGGTCAATCCCTTGATCCTAAGCCCTCTTTTCTAATTATAATTCCCTAATCCCTTAGGTGAACCTATAATCATCAAAGGTTTTAAGTCCGTTAA
>Ga0228710_1003545_pt1 | contig 24748 bp, 14 predicted proteins | sample MedpolnodulmetaG_FD_177995 | JGI IMG/M metagenome (GOLD analysis project Ga0228710, IMG submission 177995) | Root nodule microbial communities from Medicago polymorpha collected in Santa Monica, California, United States - pink nodules | ecosystem: Host-associated > Plants > Roots > Nodule...
GTGGAAGGAACCTGTATAATTGCTTGTGTTCTTTATTTCTTTGTTCTATTACTTCATATCCGCTGCACAAGACTCTGAACTCAATCAGACTCTGAACCCCTTTCAGACTCTGAACCTGAGAACAGTTATCTAGAACGTAAAAGAAGAAGTTTCCAAAAACACAATTCAACCCCCCCTTCTTGTGGTTTTTCTCACCTTCAGAATTTGCCTTGGACGAAGAGGCTTTAAACAAAACCGGTTTCTTGTCTTTCAACTTGCCTTCTTCCTCACTAGATTTGAAGCAATTGATCTTCATGTTCATGTTCCTTTAGTTTGCCAAAGAGTGTGATCATACTAAGAACATTGAGATTTTGCGATTCCTTGATAGCGGTAACTTTGGGCTGCCATTCCTTTGTCGTACATCTCAAAATTTTATTAGTGCAATCTTGGTTTGAAATGTTCTTACCAAAGTTTTGCAATTTGTTGACAATATGAGTGAATCTCATTTGCATAAAGGAAATGGATTCACCATCCTCCATGCGAAAAGGCTCATATTGTTGCACAAATGTATTAATTTTTATATGACCTACTTAAACTAAGTTTACATGATCCACTTAAACTGAGTTTAGGATTAAATTACGGTAGAATCGAGTCTTCTCCATTGTCAAAGCAAGTCCTTTTTTTTCCTTTAGGTTTCGTTTCACTTATTTTCAATTACAGTAGAATCAAGTCTTCTCCATTGAAGGGAGAAATCTTGCTTGGAGAAGTATGATTTTCAAAGAGGAGAGAAGGAAGAGACGTTTTCTGGGTTTTCGAAGAAGAAAGAAGGAAGAGACGTTAGTTTTCTGAGTGAATTTGAAAATTAAATTTTATTTAAAGATAATTTTGTCAGTTTGGGGTGTAACACGAATATATGGAGTGTAATTAAAAAAACAAACACATGAAGAAGAAAGCGGTTGCGATGGTGATGATATAGGTGGTTCCAAAGGCAACGAAGGAGAACGGTGATGTAGAGGGGGAAGAGGGGTGGTGGTGCAAAGGGAAGAGGGAGGATGTGTTTGAGAGAAAGAGCGACATAGCGTTTTTTTTAATTAATTAAATAAATGTTTATTTCTTAATTTAAAATCTCAACCCTTAGATGTTTATTTGTCACATGTCTTGCATCCAAATCTTAAATGCATTAAATGGAGCATACCCAAGCTCAATAATTGAATGAGTTAACTTACAAACAAGAACAAAGACACAAAAAAAAATATTATTTGGTGTAAATGGAGTTTTTCAGAAATAAAATAAATAAATATATGTAGAATGAAGTTTGTCCATGAGTTTTCAATACCTTACCCTCTATTGCTTCCAAAACAAGAGGGGACCAACCAATAATGATTTCCATGATATAGTTGTGGATGCAATCCCTTCTCATTCTCAGTGGTCTTACATTTTATTACTTCATACAAATTATGTATTTTAAAATTTTGTTTTCTGATGTCTCTCGATAATCCGAATTTCAAATTTTTTGAGAGTTTAAAAGAATGTAAACTGTAATTGAAAAAGTTATATGTAGTTATAGTAATCTTTAATAAACAATATTGAGAGATGGGTTAGCCAGTTTCTAAAATACGCAAACTCTTCTTTTCCTTATGGACTATTCCAAGTCTCACATCTTAGAATATTCAATATTGGATACCCCACAAGTTCCTATCAGATTTATGTAATGCTTAGATGATTTTGCAGAAACTTATAGATCATTTTCAACGAAATTTCCCTTAAAACTATTGACCCGTTCCACACTGGAAAACACAGGGCAGATTGCATGTGTTTGCATCTTTATAACACAACCATTTCTGTTGTGGTTGTCACTAAGTGTAAACAACAATGAGAATTACCTTACTTTCATTTTTTTCCTTCCTTCTCTGCTACTACTTCATTTATATCACTTTCCAAATCCCCGTTGCCTCAGCCGAATGTCTTAAAGATCAACAATCATTGCTACTCCAATTAAAGACGAGTCTCATGTTCAAGCCAGAAAGTTCTAACAAGCTGAAGTTATGGAATTCAAGCACTGAGTGCTGTGAATGGACTGGTGTAGCTTGTGACAGCAAGGGATTTGTTATTGGCCTTGATCTGAGTGAAGAATCAATTTCTGGTGGATTTGATAATAGAAGTAGTCTTTTTAGTCTTCAACATCTTCAAAAATTGAACTTGGCTGCTAACAATTTCAATTCTGTTATTCCATCAGGATTCAACAAGTTGATGATGTTGAGTTATCTGAGTTTGTCATATGCTAGCTTTGTTGGACAGATTCCTATAGAGATTTCTCAGCTTACAAGGTTGGTTACTTTTGACATCTCTTCTCAAAGCTATTAAATAGGACAAGGGCTGAAACTTGAGAAACCAAATCTACAGAAATTAGTCCAAAATCTGACCAGTCTTAGGAAGCTGTATCTAGATGGTGTAAGTATAAAAGCTCAGGGACAAGAATGGAGCAATGCTTTGTTACCGCTGCGTAACCTCCAAGTATTGAGTATGTCTTATTGTGATCTATCAGGACCCCTTGATTCTTCCCTAACAAGACTAAAGAACCTACCAGTCATTATTCTTGATGGGAACATTTTCCAATTTCAAAAGACTAACCACCCTCAGTCTTGCATCTTGTGGATTGACTGGTAAATTTCCAAAAACCATCTTTCAAATTGGAACCTTGTCATTTATTGACTTATCCTTCAACTACAATCTCCATGGTTCGTTTCCGGAATTTCCGCCGGGTGGATCTCTCCAAACCTTAAGGGTAAGTGACACAAGCTTCTCTGGAGCATTTCCATACTCTAAAGGTAACATGAGGCATTTATCTGAATTGGATCTTTCAAATTGTAAATTTAATGGGACACTTCCCAATTCACTGTCAAACCTTACAGAACTTGGTTACTTGGATTTGTCATCCAATAGTTTCACAGGTCCAATGTCATCATTTAGCATGGCCAAAGATCTCACCCACCTAGACCTTTCTCATAATCGTTTGAGTGGTGAAATTTCAAAATATTCTCACTTTGAAGGACTACACAATCTTGTCAGCATTGACTTGCGTGATAATTCTATCGATGGGAGCATTCCTTCATCCCATTTTGCACTCGCCTCACCACAGAAGATTCAGCTTTCATCCAACCAGTTTAATAAATTTGACGAATTCATAAACGTATCTTCCAGCTCCGTTCACTTTCTGTCCTCGATCTTTCCTCTAACAGGTTGAATGGATTGCTGCAGTTAGATGAGCTTTTGGAGCTAAGAAATTTTAACTTTCCTCGATCTTTCATACAACAACATATCGTTCAATGTGAATGTTGAATATTCTGATCATACTTCCTTTTCAAATATTAGTACTCTAAAGTTGGCATCCTGCAACCTGAAAACTTTCCTTAGTTTCTTGAGAAACAAATCCACATTGGACATTCTTGATCTTTCACATAATCAAATTCGAGGAAAAGTACCCAACTGGATTTGGAAGCTACAAAATCTTCAAAGCCTTAATGTTTCTCACAACATGCTCACTGATTTGGAAGGACCTTTGCAAAACCTCACGTCCAACTTGGTAGCCCTTGACCTTCATAACAACCAACTGAAAGGGCTAATACCAGTTTTTTCTAAATATGTTTCCTATTTGGATTACTCAATGAACAAATTTGGTTCTGTTATCCCACACGATATTGGCAACTACCTGTCTCATACAACATTTCTCTCTCTTTCCAACAATACTCTACATGGCAGTATCCCTAATTCCATTTGCAATGCTTGGAATATTGAAGTGCTTGACATTTCAATTAATAACATTTCTGCAACGATCCCCTCATGTCTAATTAAAATGACACAAAACCTTGTGGTATTAAATATGAGGAAGAACAATCTCATTGACACTATCTCTGATGTGTTTTCACCTTCTTATGCTCTAAGGACTCTTGATCTCTAAAAAAATAAGATAGATGGACAGATTCCAAAATCTCTTGCTAATTGTTCAACACTAGAAGTGTTAGACATTGCAAATAACAACATCGTTGACAGATTTCCATGTTTCTTGAAGAACATATCCACACCGAATGTCTAGCGACCGATGACACTTGGAATATGCTTCAGATAATTGATGTAGCATTTAACAACTTTAGTGGAAAACTGCCTGAAAAATGCTTCACAAGGTGGGAGGCAATGATGTCGGATAAAAACCAAATTGATTTGAAGGTAAATCACATCCAATTTGAGGTTCTTCAATATGGTCAGATATATTATCAGGATTCAGTGACAGTTACAAATAAAGGTCAACAACTGGAGTTTGTTAAAATACTAACAATCTTCACTTCAATCGACTTCTCATCCAATCATTTTGAAGGACCAATACCAGAGGTGCTGATGGACTTCAAAGCACTTTATGTTCTCAACTTTTCAAACAATCGTTTCTCAGGTGATATCCCATCTTCTATAGGGAACTTGAAACAGTTAGAGTCCTTGGACTTCTCAAATAACTATTTCGTTGGTCAAATTCCTATGCAGCTCAAAAGCTTGTCCTTCCTTTCTTATTTGAACCTCTCATTTAATCATTTGGTGGGGATAATCCCAACAGGTACTCAACTTCAGTCATTTCCAGCTTCTTTTGAAGGAAATGATGGATTGTATGGACCTCCGTTGACTGAAAAAACAGATGGCAAAAGGAAGGATGAGCTGCATCCTCAACTTTCATGTGGAAGGCTATCTTGTTCAGCTTACTGGAATTTTTTAAGTTTAGAGTTGGGAGCTGTTTTTGGTCTCGCAATTGTGTTTGGTCCTCTCATGTTTTGGAAGCAATGGAGGATAAGGTATTGGAAACTTGTTGATAAATTCTTTGCTGGATCTTTTCAAGGATTCAAAAATGAAAGGCATCCAAAAATGAAAACAGTGAAAGATAAAATCAAGCTTGATTTTTGGACCAAAATCAAGGTAATTGTAACAGTGAAAAGTGAAAACAGTGAAAGTATAAAATGATTCTTATTGTTGTTTACTGAGACTGTTTCCAGTGTGGAACATTTGCTATGAAGCACGGAGACCTCTGGGAGTAGGTGTGACGCGGCGTCCGACACGCGTCGGTGTCCGACACTCCTATGACACGTGTCGAACCGGTGTCTTAAATTATTGTTTTTTTCTTTACTTTGACACTCTTAAGATCGGTGTCTGACACCTATATAACACTCATATCTGCCGTGTCGGACAACTCACACAAATATCTAAAACAATTTTTTCTCTGTCTTGCTTCCACACACCATAGATACAAGAGTTACATATGTTTTGAGAAATGTTGATCAATTAGGGGTTATAGACATTATAGTTGATTATATCATTTTTTAGCTTTTTTAATAGTAGATGAATAAATAAAGGTCAAATACTATGATATTTTGTTCTAGAACTTTTTCTAATGAAATAAATTGCTCAATTTAGATGTTTATATATGTATGTTAATTTTCATTTTAGACCGTCTTTAAATAAATTAACATATATGTAGCAGTGTCGGTGTCCTATAAATTTTACATTAATAGCGTTGTTGACGTGTCCGTTTCAGTATCGTGTCAGGCCGAGTCCATGCTTAATAGAACATTTGTGTAACTCATTTATTGATGTAGATTATGGGAAACTTTCATAGCTGGACCCATATATCTGACAGGGTATTGTGGGACCCATAAGATCTTTTTTTATCTGTGGATGGCATACAGACACCGAATAGAAGATTGTTCATTTTGTAGGGTCATAACAGTGATGTTCAACAACGAGTCAAACAATGTCTGATGATATTAATGTCTTTTTTCTTGAAAAATAATGATATTAAAGTTAAGTTTAAAATTAGTCATGTCGAAATTTCTCATACAATTTTAGTCTCTTCCACACTGGAAAACACAATATTAGAATTTCTCAGCATTCATATCACTCTGATGCCTCTGGAAAATGTCTTGTTTATCAAAAATCATTACTGCACAATCTCACATTTAAGCTAGAAAGTTCTACCAAACTGAACTTGGGGATTTCAAGCATTGCTTGATGTGAATGGACTGATCAAAGTAGAGAATATATCTCTGGTGGATTTTCACTCTCAATTAGTTTTTTTTTTTTTTTATATCCAAAATCTGCACAAACTGAATTTGGCTGATAACAATTTCTATTCTTTCATTCGATTCAGCAAGTTGAAGTTAACTTATTTGGCCAGATTTGTGGGACATATTCCAATAAGATATCTCTACAGAAACGAAAAATTTGAACAAGTCTAAATATGATTTCGTAGTTATAACTAAAATCGTCTATTTTTAATTTAAAGAAAACGCCATGTGATACTATTTTATTTAAATTAGATAGAGCACACATCATCACAAAGAAGTATACATAACAAACAATATAGAGCAGCGTTTTCCATTCCCAACTCTTGTATAATTCTGTTTATTTTTCTTTAAGAACATGAAGGAGATGGCAACTCCATCATTGCAGCCAATGGAAGAATATAATTGATTAATGAAGATAATACAAAGCAATCAATTGAAGCATTTTCTAAGAGAATTAAATCACTCTGTAATACAAAACATTTTAGAATTAATGTCAATTTTTTTATGCAATCTATATAACAGAAATGAAATGCCATGGCAATAAGGCATTCCATAAACAATACTGCAGTGTCATGGTAACATCGTTTATATGATTCATTGGCTTTGTAAAATCCATTTCATGGTCAATAAAATATTCTTTATCTTAAACAAGTCCTTGTATTATATACATTCAACTGCAACTTTTACAATGCATTAATCATGTTTAATTTGATCGGCAACACCATGACACTGAATAGAATGTATATTGTTGGAACATTAGCAAAATATAGTGGAAAGTTGGAAAGAATAAATACCTTGGTAAGAGCTAGGGTTGGTATGACTTAAAAATGTCCCACATTGGAGAGACATACAACCTAGAAAGTGTTTATATAAGTGGAGGTGACCTCCAAAGGTGTGTCCTTGGGGTGCCTATACTTTTGTGAACGGGTGAGTGCTACCTACTTTTTTTTTACTCAAACCCAGCCGGACGACGGCGTTGCACGTGTGAACACGTATGATGCCGCATGCAACGCCGCCATGCGGTTGGGCTTGCATCAAAAAAGATTTTTATTTTTTTTTTGGTTAGGTAGCCTAGTGGCTAGAATTCACCTTATAAAGTGAATAAGTGGGGTGTCCGGGGTTCGAACCCAGGCCCCTGCATATAATAATGCATTGTCCTATCAACTGAGTTATGTTCACGGGACAAAGAAATATATTTTTTGTCACTAGAAAATGTTAAATTAATTTTAGTTAATTTAATCATTAAGTTGGCTTACACTAACAAAAAAAATCATTAAGTTGGCTTAATCCACAAGCTAACTTAATCCTTAGTCTTTCTTCCTTTCTTTTACTCCTTCTGTCCATTTGGTTTCAAATGGTCTTTGTACCATATAGAATGGTTTAATCGAACGATGAAACCATATTTGAGGGTGTTATTTCTCGAACGATTACTTACGGTGCAGTACATAATCGAACAGGTGAACTTGGATGTTTTATTCTCGAGGCGGCGGGGTTGTTAGTCTACCTTGCACAAACTCAGGTAGTGCCGCGAAACATCTTAAAGAAAGCGACCTAGTCGTGACTCAACCCGTTAATATCTTCAGTGGTAATTTCGATTTTGATAAAATGTATTTTTCTGAACTCGAAAACATCTCATATACTATTATGATGGATAAACTTTTACCTCTAAAGCTTGCATTAGTGTAATAATTATGTTCATTATATATATATATATACACTAGACCTACACCCGTGCGACGCACGGGTTGGTTCTGATGTAATATCTAATACTATGTCATGATTCACTATTCATGAAAATATTAATGTTGTTGGTTATATTGAACTTATAGTCGATGAGAAACATAAACAACAAAAAACATTTAAAATCTAAGTAGATACAAATTATTACACATTTCTAAAAACTTCTCTGTAAACCACATTTGATGTAACAATATCATCATCACCATCTTCATAATTATCACTATCTTCAAACCTTTTCTTGAGGTCATCTTGAAATTGCAACATATAATTGATCATATGAGAATATTGGTGTTGGGAGATATACTCCGACATGATTAAATGATTGTCCTTGACTTTTATTAATTGTTATTGCAACCTTGATTCTCATTGAAAACTCTTCCTTGACATATGAGTTATGTCTCCCTCTCTTCCACATATCACTTTATCATGATTCAGTTTCTCTCTCTGATTTATTTTTCTTCCCTTTTTTTCCCTCTTTCTCCTTTCCATTTATTGATCATTTGTTTTTCTCCCACTCTTCGTCCATTATTTTTCATTTCTACACATCTCCAAATATTTGTTCTTAGAGAGTTAGGATTTGAGGATAATTTTCTTTATTTCATTGGTTTGTTTCTCATCCATCTTTCTCTTCAAATTAGAGGCACATTATGATCTATAAAATATTTTGTTAGTGGCATAATTGGATATATGCATGAATGTTATAACTGATCTCACTGAGCGTTAATACCATATGCCCTTGGTAAAATTAAGTCATTTTTGGTAGAAAAAATAACATCTACTAAAATTCTTGTGTATTGAAATTAGAAGACTAAATGAGTTGAATGTTAAATTGATTGGAAGTGGAATGAATATTGAAAAGAAATTAACCTCTGCCTGCACGGGTTTTGTAAAGCTTCGTATATAACAATGAAATTTACTATATTCTTACTTTTAAAGTTATATTCAATATTATGCTATCAAACCACCTCAAAAAGCAACAAAAACAAAAGATGGACTACAATAAAAAAGACAAATCAAAAGAACAAATATATACAAAGGTCTGCACCAAAAAATTGGTCCTAACCGCAAAGGTTGTTAAATATATAAAAATGAAAAGGAAAAGAAACTGCTATGTGGTAATCGAAAGGAAAAAAAATAATGAAAAGGAACTGCTATGTGGTAACCGAAAGAAAAAATAATAATAAAAATGAACTGTTATGTGGTAATTGAAAGATATAATAATAATGAAAATGAACTGCTATAAAAAAAAGGAATTGCAATGACGTTAATGACTTTAAAAAATGAACTTTCCATGTGCTACCTAATTCAATTCCTTGCAAACCTTATTTTTCATAAAAATTAATTAGGCCCGCCAAAAAGGGTGGGGTTATGGTTATTAAGTTCAATCGCATGATGGTAAGAAATGATTTAGAGATTGTGAGATTGAAAGAAATAGGACCCAAGATTTGTGTTGAATGCATAAGATTGAGGCAATCACATGTGATGAAAATCATCAGTGTTGTGGTGGTAAAAGTTGTGAATTGGAAGCACGTTCAATCCCCAACATGATTTTTTTTCATGATCGATCCCGAACATGATTTTTTTTTATGAAAGAAGGGAAAAAATTGGGTGTAGAAAAAAGTAGGGATTATCAACTACATCGTATTATATCGCTTTTAACGACAATATCGCTTTTAGCTATATGGTTCTTCCTGATGTCAAACATGCACACCATCAAAATAAAAGACAATATTACCAAACAAAAAATAATTGATAGGGAATAGATTGAAATAAGAAGCAGATTTGAATTCTTCAACCATCGAAAAAAGAAAACCAACAAATTAGAGTTCATGAGCGAGACAATATTCAGGATTTGGGGATGACACGACTTACAAAAAAAAATAAAAGAGAAGGTGCATGATTAAGTAAATTAATATTAGCCCTTAGATGAAACCAAAATCAAAGGATGAGATTTGGTGTCAACGGATCCATTGATACCTGTTGTCAACGGATCGTAACTTATATTTCATATGCACGACGCCACCGTCCGGTTGAGCTTGGGTAAAAAAAGAAATATATTTTTTGTCACTTGAAAATGTTAAATTTTAAATTGGGCTTGTGTAAAAAAAGAAATATATTTTTTGTCACTTGAAAATGTTAAATTAATTTTAGTTAATGTAATCATTAATTTGGCTTAATTTGTAAGCTAACTTAATCCTGAGTCTTTCTTCCTTTCTTCTACTCCTTCTGTCCATTTGTTTCGAGTAGTCTTCGTACCATATATAGTGGTTTAAGAGAACGATTAAATCATATTTGAGGGTATTATTTCTTGAACGATTACTTATGGTGCAATACGTAATCAAACAAGTGAACTGAGCTGTTTTATCCTCGAGGCGGCGCGGTTGTTAGTCTACCTTGCACAAACTCAAGTAGTGTCGTGAAACGTCGTCTTAAAGAAATTGTGACCTGGTTGTGACTCAACCCGGTAATATCTTTGATGGTAATTTCGATTTTCTTAAAAGGTATTTTTCTGAACTCAAAAACATCTCATATACTATTATGATGGATAAACTTCTACCTCTAAAGCTTGCATTAGTGTAATAATTATGTTCATTTTGCCTTTACAAATTTGGAAGAACAAAACTGGAAATCACAAGGATTGGGTTAGACCTTCAAAATGTAAAACATAATAATTGGATGTCTTAATTTACAAATAAGACTAAAAAAGTATATCATTAGGTAGATAATTTTATGAATGTTTATGTCAAATGGTATAAATATCTAGCTGACAATCAGAAAATCAAATTAAAAAAAATTGTTTTACCAAATAGGAAGTGAAGTTATTATTTTTTGTAGATATAAGCCCTTGTTTTCAGTTTTCAGTTTGACTATGATGTTTATCGTTATAAATCAACTTATATGTTTTTATTTCGAATAAAACACTATCACCACAATTACCAATGACCCTATTTAATTTAAACTTCATAGAATGTGTCTACAAATTTATAATAAATATCATCACACAAATGACTAAACACAAAGTACAACTTAGTCGAAACAGAAAACATTATTTTGATAATTATCACAATCCCTTGCATTAATATATTTATCACCACCTTAAAATTCTGTATGTATGTCCTTTATCAGTTACATATTCAAAATGCATCCTCCGGAAAATCAAACTAAGAATTTTGTCTACAAGTTTCCAATAACTTACTCTCCATTTCTTCCAAAACAATAGGGGAACGATGATGATTCCGAGTCCAAAAACACATCCCAACTCCACACTTAAAAAATTCCAGTCAATTGAACAAGCTAGCCTTTCACATGCTGGCCGTAGGTGCAACTCATCCTGCTTTTTACCATTTGGTGTTTCATTCAATGGAGGACCATATAGCCCTTCGTTTCCTTCAAATGAAGAAGCCTGAAATGACTGAAGTTGAGTACCTGTTGGGATCTTCCCAACCAAATGATTGAAGGAAAGGTTCAAATAAGAAAGGAAGGACAAGCTTGAAAGCTGCACAGGAATTTCACCAACCAATGAGTTATTTGAGAGATCCAATGACTCCAACTGTTTCAGGTTTCCAATAGTTGATGGGATTTCACCAGAGATACCATTGTTCGAAAAGTTGAGAACATGGATTGCTTTGAATTCCATCAGCACCTCTGGTATTGATCCTTCAAAATGATTGGATGAGAAATCAATGGCTGTAAAGATTGTTAGAATTTTAACAAACTTTATCTCTTGACCTTTAGTAGAAACAGTCACACTGTCCTGATAATATGAGAAGGATGACGTCCCCCCTATGTGAATAAAGTCTAACACAACATGATCTTCATTGTGCATCATTTTTTCCCATGTTGTGAAGAATTTTTCTGGTAGTTTTCCGTTGAAATTGTTGAAAGCAATGTCTACAATTTGAATTATTTTCCAAGGCCTATTTGCTTGTGAATGTGAGCATTCTATGGAACCATGCAATTTGTTGTTCCGTAAAACCAAGACACTAAGTGTTGGTATGTTTTTCAGAAAGCATGGGAAGCCACCAAAAATTTGATTTGATCCAATGTCGAATACCTTTAATGATGAGCAGTGGGAGAGAGACTTGGGAATTGGCCCATGGAAGAGATTTCCATGGAAGTTCAAAGTGTTTACAACACAAGAAGTTGGAAACATATCTGGAATGGGGCCAGTGATATTGTTCGATCTCAAATTTAATGCCTCAAGGCTACTAGTCATTGTGATTAAACATGGAGAAATTGTTCCAGAAATGTTGTTGAAGGAAATATCAAGAACTTGAAGATCTAAAGCTTTGCAGAGGGAATGAGGGACGTTTCCTTGTAAATTATTATTTGAAAGAGATAGATAAACTGTGGAAGACAGATAATTACCAATATCATGTGGGATAATAGAAAATTTGTTGTTTGAGTAATCCAAATATTTAACAGATGTTGGAAAAATAGGTATTGATCCTTGTAGTTGGTTGTTATGAAGGTCAATAACAAGAATGTTTGAAGTAAGATTTTGCCATGAACCTTCCAATTCTGTGAGAAAATTGTGTGAAATATTAAGCCATTGAAGATTTTGTAGTTTCCAAATCCAATTGGGAACTACTCCTTCAATCTGGTTAGCTGAAAGGTCTAGAACGAACGATGTTGATTGGTTCATCAAGAAGCTAGGGAAAATTTTCAAGTTGCAGGATGCCAAATGTAAACTGATAATATGGGGAGAGGAAGTAGGATCAACATTTACATCGTTCACATTGATTGATATGTTGTTGTATGAAAGGTCTAGTCTTATTAAATTTCTAAGCTCCAAAAACTCCTCTAGCTGTAGTGTCCCATTCATCCTGTTAAAGGAAAGATCTAGGGAAGAAAGTGAATGGAGCTGAAATATAGGAGTTGGAAAATGGCCTGATATATTATTGTTATATAATTCAAGGTATTCCAATACAGAGGATGTCACATTTATGAATTCTTCAAATTTATCAAACTGGTTGGATGTAAGAGAAATCTGCTTTAATGATGGGAGTGTAAATAGGTATGAAGGAATTGTACCACTTAAATCATTATTGGAAAGTTCTAGGTAGTTAAGGTGTGTGAGGTTTGACATTGAATTGGGAAGTGTTCCATACCATTGACAGTTAGAAAGATCTAATAGGACTAAGTTTGTCATGTTTCCAATAGTGTGTGGAAGTGCTCCAGAGAAGCTTGTGTTACTCACTCTAATGCTATGAAAAGATTTACTATGTGAGTTGTCTGGAAAATAACCATGGAGATCGGGGTTGTCAGATAAGTCAATAAATGACAGTGTTCTAATTTGAAAGATCTTTTGTGGAAATGTACCATTCAATCCACAATTTTTAAGATTGAGGGTGGTTAGGTTTTTAAAATTGGCGAATGTTTCTGGCACTGGGTATGAAAAATTGTTCTCACCAAGAATAATGACTGATAGGTTCTCTAGTTTTGAAAGGGAAAAATCAAGAGGTCCTGATAGACTACAATTATACATGCTCAACTCTTGCAAGTCCAGAAGCGGCAACAAAGCATTGCACCATTCATGTCCCCAAGATGCTATACTTATACCATCTAGATACAGTTGTCTAATATTGGTGAGATTTTGGATAAGCATTTGTAGATTTGAGATTTTAAGTTTCGGTGGTGGTTTTGATGAGTAGAACTGGTTGAAAATGAGAGAGAAGTCGAAATGGTAGAAAGGAAAAGAGATATCAAGAGTAACCAACCTTGTAAGCTGGGAAATCTCGATTGGAATCTCCCCCCGAAATCCAGCATATGACAAATTCAGATAAGTCAACTTCTCCAATTTGTTGAATCCTGATGGAATCTGAGAATTGAAGTTGTTATGAGCCAAGTTCAATTTTTGGAGATGTTGGAAATTGAAAAGGGTGCTTGAGTTGTCGAATCCACTATCGATATACTCTCCACTCAGGTCAAGGCCAATGACATATCCCTCATTGTCACAAGTAACACCACTCCAGTTGCAACAAGCAGTGCTTCTATTCCACAATATTAGTTTGGTGGAATTTTCAGGATGAAATGTGAGGTTGTTTTTTAATTGAAGCAATAATGATTGTTGATCCTCAAGGCATTTGGCAGAGGCAAGAGAGGTCTGGAAAGTGATATAAATGAAGTAGTAGTAGAGAAGGAAGGAAAACTGTGAAAGTAATGTAATTGATCTCATTGTTGATTAATTACTTTGAGTGACAACAGCACAAATGGTTTGTTTTATAAAGTTTCAGAAATATGCATACATACACAATATGTCATGTATTTTGCAGTGTGAAACAGGCTAAAAGTTTTAAGAGAAATTTCGTGGAATATGACCCATATAAATTTTCTATCAATGAAATTTCGTGTATCTGACCATATTTTTGTTTTCTCGTTCTCACTTACGTGTCTAATTACATCTCTAATCTATCAATGAATAAGAATTCATCATGATGCATTGAAGTTATCCACTTTCCATATTAAGCATCGTCTTTTTGGATCGTCCATTGTGGATTAGAAAAATGTTACCTTAAAAAGGGCAAGAGATCATTGAATGTCTTTGTACAGCCATGCTATGATGTGTGTCACCAGCCAAATGATAGGAAAGTTCATTGGATTTGTAGCAAAGGCTTGTAAAATAGCATCTAATGAAAAATAGTAAAAGCATTTTACCATTGTAGGAGATTGGAATAAAAAAACCTCTAATTCAACCAATTTCAACAAGCGTGAATAAGTGAGAATAAACAACTGATTAATGAAGCACTATTGTTCAACAAGTTTGAGTTAGACGTCTCATAGGGTCATGTTAATTTGTGCCTTAAGGGCACATGTTTAACATCCTAAAAAGAGCAATTTTACATTGGAAAACATATATGTTAACTTTTAAGAAAATGAAAGCATAACTTTTGATACGTGTATTTCTATAATAAGTTCTTTAACATAGGCCCTTGAAGGCGCACAAGTTATCATTTGCTGTTCTATAATTATCACAATCACTAACACTAATGTTATCAATAAGGATGGAAATAGGCTGGGCAGAGTTAGTTTTGTCTGACTTAATACTGGCCTGTTTAAAAAGTCCTAGACCTAAGCCTAGCTTGTAGTCTGCTATTGGCATATTTTTAGGTTCAAGCACTCCGGTCTTTCGAAAAGTTTGGTATGACCTGGTGTCGAAATAAGTAATATTTTCTATGGTTAAATATGCTAACCAGCTACTATGCCAATAACTTTAAGCTTTATTTTGATGTTAACAGTGACATTTTATAGATTCTTTTTTGGGTGGTGGCAGGGGTTTGAACTCCGGACCTTGCATATTTTATGCATTGTCATGCCAACTGAGCTAAGCTCACGAGGACATAGAATTTGATTATATATATGATATTTCAATTCTAGTTTATAATGATACGTTTAAATAGGAAGAGCGCAATAAATTATCCACTTTTACAGTTATGCAAAAAAGTATACAATTTTTTCGTCTTATTTTGATAATAGAAAGCAAAAAAGGATACAAATTATTATACAATAAATCTATGATGCATAGGTATGGGTAAGGTTTTCAAAATCGAGACTTTACTTCAGGTCGAAAGAGAATAGTAAAATCGAGACTCGTAAAATCGCAATCAAAATCGAAGGATTTTACTCAACTCCTTTTGTACAATCCATATAAGAAATCGTAAAATCACAATCAAAATCGAAGAATTTTACCAAAAAAAAATACTAAATATATGTTATAAATGATATATAGTCATAAATAATTTAGTTTATAAGAAATCATAAAATCGCAATCAAAATCGATGGATTTAGCCTATTTTAGGATTTATTGTGGATTTGAGTCGTTGAAGTTGAAGAAAGTCGCAAAATCCTGAATTTTAGGATTTAAGTCGGGATTTTGACAACAATGAATACGGGTACGAAATACAACCAAATTTATAATTGAAGGTACAAAGTATGTTAATATAAAATATAAAAATCATTGTTGGAGTGAATTACTATCGTTGTTGTTGTAAAAACATATGCTGAGAAAAAAAATCAATTATAATAGTATAATACTATTCGTATTCTAACCATGTGTTTGCAACACTTCTATAATCATCATATGCTTCAAGAATTTACTATTTTTGTCCACCGCCTCCACTATTTTCATTAAAAGCAAGAGACATAATTGAAATACAATAAAAAAAAAAATTCCTCTAAAAAAATACTTTATGCTATTTTTCCACTCAATCAGACAAGTAAAAAAGAGTACTGATCGATATATACGCTACGAGTACCATACGTGTACTCGATATTGTTTGGCACCTGGTACGGCTATTTCACCATTTTATAACTGCACCCCTGCTTCGGAGATATAAATTGAGAATGAAAATGTAAATGGAAGAGATTCAAGAAGTATGACTAATCTGCTGTTGATAATTCTTCGAAAATATTGGTTTTCTTACATGTGTTTAGAACGAGGTGAACCATCAAAATATGTAGAACAAAGTTAGCTACCCTTTAAAAGACTTAAAGCCAACCGCTAGACCTTTGCCTTCACTGCCCGTCAGCGTTATTATTATAGTGATTCAATCAAGCTTCTCTTGAGAATTATCTTGATCTATTGGTTACTTGAGGAACTTGGATTTTTAGGACCTTTGTTACAGTCAATTTAATGTTACATATCCCAATTTATTGTCTAAAACCACACAAATCAGTTACAGAGATTTGTCGGATATCAACTTCACTGGTTCTATGCCAACATTTGGCATGGCCAAAAAATTGCAAACCTTTCAGAGAATGGCTCAACTGGTGCAATTACATGGTCTTTTCATTTTGAAGGAATGCAAAATCTTGCTAGCATTGACTTGAATTATAATTCTACAAGTGGTTATTGCAAACGATATATCTTTCGTTCAACAAGTTTACAAACGTGTCTTCATCTGTGTTGAGCGCCCTTGCATTTTTAGCAAGAACTCTCTATCAAGGCATGAATCAAGGTCTTTCTTGAGAAACATGTATCTCCATCCTGACCCTTATAGATCTTTCACATAACCATATTCAAAGAATAGTTCCCAATTGAATTTGGAAACGACAAACTCTTGGAAAGACCTTTGCAAAATTTTATATCTAACACGATGTTCATTGATATGCATTGCAACCAACTGATAGTACAATATCTGTTTTTGTTAAATATATTTCATATTTGGATTACTCAGTGAACAAATTTTGGTATAGTTCATTAATGTGGTATATTAACACAAATTGAATATTCTAAGGTTAAACTTTTTCAATATTGATCAAACCAAACCTATTTTCTATTAAGTAATATTTCCCATTATTTATATTGAAACTTCATGTTTCTGCAACTTAATGGAGAAATTTCTCTTACAATTTGTTCTCTTTCCATACTGAAAAACACAGGGGTAGTAGATTGTGTCTGCAACTTTACAGCACAACCATTTGTGTTGTGTGGTTGTCTGATCATTCACTGAGTAAACAAACAACAGTGAGAATGCCATTGGTTTAATTACTTTCTTGTATTCTCTGTTATTACCGCATAGTGCATATATATAAGTAAAAAACTTGATAAACTTTTAGCAAGTGTACTAAAAATTACCGAAGTAATAAAATAATTCGTATCCACAAGGACTATTTAATTTCGACTTGGCAATGGCAGGATGCACAGGGCAATTGTTTTGATTCAATTTCATAAACAAATAGCTAAATATAGATAAAAGTGGTAAGGAATTTTTAGGAAATATGATCATGTTTGTCAAATCCCTTGTCTCTTGCTGTTTGGTAAATTGAAACTATCCTCTACAATAACTTTTCTAGTTTTACGACAAATCAACAAAATAACTCCGATCAATCTCTTGATTCAAAGTTCTCTTTTAAGGTTACGACCCCCTAATTAATCTCTTAGGCGAGTCTGTAACCGTCAAAGGACTGACTTGAACATTAATTTATATGTCATGACATAACAATCCAATATCTTTAATCCGTTAGATTGAATAGAATTACTAGATCAAATTCAACAACTATGGCTAGTAGTCAATTGAGATTTAAGTTCATTTCATATTTGATCAAGATACAAAAAGCATTAAGCATAAGTAATTATGAATAAGGATTAGAATTGTAATTGCATTGAATAAAGTTTATATAATCACATGGTTCAAACCAACTTGATACAAGTTCATCTAAGACCTAATCAATGGAAACTTAGCTACTCATGGCTAAAACAAAATTATCTAAATTAAAAGAAGACAGCATTACATGAAATAGGACCAACTAATAGTTGGATTGTGAGCCACAACTAGATTCTGAGTTCCTTGCTTCACAATATGCCTTCTAGATCTTGAAAATTCGAACCTTTGTTCAGAAATGGAGTTTTGCTTTTATAGATAGGGTTCTGGGCGTGTAAGATCGTGTCACGCTGTCTTAAAATTGTGCTACAATGCTCCAACAAATTCAAATTTCCTGATTTGGCGCTGACAAAATTGAGTCACGATGCTACAAATCGTGCCACAATTACTAGGTCAGTAGCAAATGCTCCAAACTGAGCTGAATATCGTGCCACAATGCTACAAATCGTGACACGATCCTTCTAGAACAGAACCATTGATTTTCTTCATTTCTTCAGCTCCAAATTGTCCAACACGCTAAAGACTTGACTAAAATTCATAATAAATGGATTAAGTAAACATTATATAACAACATGTCATCTTCTTTGTTTCCTTTTTATTATTTTTATTGGTTTATTAAGCTTTTCTTTGTGTTTCTAGTTTATTTATGATATTTATAGTTATAAATCAACTTATATATTTTAATTTCGAATGAAACACTATCACCACAGTTCCAAATATAATTGTTTTATTTAAACTTTATAGAATGTTTCTTCAATGCTATAATGCATATCATCACACACAAAGGAGTAAACACAAAGTACAACTTAAATGGAAATAGAAAACATTATTTTAATAATTATCACAATCCTTAGCACTAATGTAAATATCACCACCTTAAAACTGTGTATGTTTGTCCTTTATCAGTAACATATTCAAGATACATCCTTGAAAAGATCCAGCAAAGAGTTTTGTCCACAAGTTTCAAATACTTTACCCTCCATTGCTTCCAAAACATTATGGGACAAATGACTATTCCGAATCCAAACACAAATCCCAGTTCTACACTTATAAAATTCCAGTCAATTGAACAAGTAAGCCTTCCACATGCTGGTTGTGGATGCAAGTCATGCCTTTTACCATCTAGTCTTACAGTCAATGGAGGACCATATAGTCCATCATTACCTTCAAATGAAGATGCTTCAAATGACTGAAGTTGGGTACCTGTTGGGATCATCCCAACAAAATGATTGAAGGAGAGGTTCAAATAAGAAAGGAATGACATGCTTGCTAGCTGCACAGGAATTTCACCAACCAATGAGTTATTTGAGAGGTCCAGGGACTCCAACTGTTTCAGGTTCCCAATAGTTGATGGAATTTCACCAGAGAGAGCATTGTTTGAAAAGTTGAGAGCATAGATTGCTTTGAAGTCCATTAGAACCTCTGGTATTGGTCCTTCAAAATGATTGGACGAGAAGTCAATGGTTGTAAATATTGTTAGAATTTTAACCAACTCCATTTGTCGACCTTTATTGGAAACTGTTGCACTATCCTGGTAATATGATAATAATGAATCCCCTGTGTGGACAAAGTCTGATACATTATCATTTTCTTCATGCATCATTCTTTCCCATGCTGTGAAATATTTTTCAGGTAGCTTCCCATTAAAATTGTTGAAAGCAATATCAACAATTTGAATCATCTTCCAAGGCTTATTTTCGAGTGAATGTGAACATTCTATTGAACCATGCAATATGTTGTTCCGCAAAACCAAAACACTAAGTGATGGTATGTTTTTCAAAAAGCATGGAAAGCCACCAAAAATTTGATTTGATCCAATGTCCAATACTTTTAATGAAGAGCAATGGAAGAGAGACTTAGGAATTGGCCCATGTAAGAGATTTCCATGGAAGTTCAAAGTGCTTATACCACAAGAAGTTGGAAACATATCTGGTATGGGGCCAGTGAGATTGTTCTTTCTCAAATTTAATGCCTCAAGGGTACTAGTCATTGTCATTAAACATGGAGAAATTGTTCCAGAAATGTTGTTGTACGAAATATCAAGCACTAGAAGTTGCAAAGCATCACAGAGGGAATCGGGGATGCTTCCCTGTAAATTATTTTGTGAAAGAGAGAGAAAATAAGTGGAAGACAGATAATTACCAATATCTTGTGGGATAGTAGAGCTAAATTTATTCCTTGAGTAATCTAAATATGCAGCATGTTTAGAAAAAAAAGGTATTGGCCCTTGTAGTTGGTTGTTATGAAGATCAACCCAGTATAAATATGTGGAAGCTAGATTTTCTAGAGGTCCTTCCATTTCTGTGAGAAAATTGTGAGAAATATTCAGCTGTTCAAGAGTTAGTGTCCAAATCCAATTGGGCACTACTCCTTGAATTTGGTTAGCTGAAAGGTCTAGTTGGAATAACTTTGATTGGTTCATCAAGAAATTAGGGAAAGTTTTCAAGTTGCAGGTTGCCAATTCTAGACGTGTAATATTGGGAAAGAAAGTATGATGAACATTTGCATCACCATTGATTGATATGTTGTTATATGAAAGGTTTAGTGCACTTAAATTTCTAAGCTCCAAAAGTTTATCTAGATGCAGTGACCCATTCAACCTGTTAGAGGAAAGATCGAGGACAGAAAGTGAACGAAGTAGGAAGATAGATGTTGGAACAGACCCTGCTAGATTATTTCTACTTAAATCAAGGGTGTTAATTACAGAGGAGGACACATTTATGAATTCTTCAAATTTACTAAACTGGTTGGATGAAAGCTGAATCTTTTGCAGTAACGCGAGTGTAAATAGGGATGACGGAATTGGACCACTTAATTGATTTTTAGAAAGGTCTAGGTGGGTAAGACTTTTGGCCTTGCAAAATGATGGCATTGGACCTGTGAGGCTGTTAAATGACAAATCTATGTATCTAAGTTTTGTAAGGTTTGAGAATAAATTGGGAAGTGGTCCATTAAGTTTACTATTAGAAAGATCCAGTTCAGATAAGTTCCTCATGTTACTAATGGTGTGTGGAATTGATCCCGAGAAGTTTGTGTTACCTACCCTAAAGGTATGGATAGATACATTCAATGGAAATTCTGGAAATGAACCATTGAGATTTTTGTTTAACGTCAAGTCAATAAATGACAATGTTCCCATTTGGAAGATCTTATGCGGAAATGTATCAGTCAATCCACAAGCTGCAAGACTAAGGGTTGTCAAATTTCTTAAATTGGAAAATGTTTCAGGCACCGGGGAAGAAAAATTGTTTCCATCAAGAATAATGATCGATAGATTCTCTAGTCTTGACAGAGATGAATCAAGGGGCCCTGTTAAATTGCAGTTAGACATGGTCAGTTCTTCTAGACCACGCAACGGCAACAAAGCATTGCTCCATTCATGCCCTTGGGATGTTATAATTACACCATCCAGATTCAACTGCCTAATACTGGTGAGATTTAGGACAAGGTTTTTCAGATTTGGGTTTTCAAGTTTCAGCCCTTGTCCTAATAAATAGCTGCTAGGAGAAGAGAGATCAAGAGTAACCAACCTTTTGAGCTGAGAAATCTCTACAGGAATTTGCCCCACAAAGCTAGCATATGACAAATTGAGATATGTCAACTTCTCCAACTTGTTGAATCCTGATGGAATGGAAGAATTGAAATAGTTATCAGCCAAATTCAGTTTCTGGAGATGTTGCAAACTGAAAAGACTGCTTGAATCGTTAAATCCACCATGGATATCTTCGTCACTAAGGTCAAGGCCAATAACATGTCCCTCAATGTCACATGTAACACCACTCCAATTGCAGAAAGCAGTGCTTTTATTCCACAATATTAGTTTGGTGGAATATTCAGGATCGAATGTGAGATTGTTTTTTAATTGAAGCAACAATGATTGTTGATCCTCAAGACATTTGGTAGAGGCATGAGCGATATATATGAAGTAGTAGCAGAGAAGGAATGAAACTAATATAATTTTCATTCCTCTCATTCTAATTAATTACTCTCGGACACAATTTCAGTTTGATATATATGATGTATGTGATAAATGGTGGTATTATATAGTTGAAATTTTACTCTTCCCCATGGTACAATAGTATAAGAGAAGTTTCGTTGAAGAAGAGCAGTGTGGTCACTCACAATGACTTCCAAGTCTTTCCAAGACGACATACACCTCATCAATTTGGATAGTAATAATTAAGGCTCTTATGGTTTCAAGTATGAAAATAAATCTTTTTGCAAATATTTTATGATGTAATTTATTATTGATATTATCATTTATTATTTTATGACCGAGTTCATTTCCATTTCGTGTCAACTGCAAGGAAATAATCTCAAGTGGAGAAACACTTGTAAGGAAACATCAATTGGCCCATAGCATGACCATAAAACCTCATCTTCCATATCCCATGAAGAAACGGTTGCCAAGTTGAATTACTAAAATACTAACAAGTTATTGAAGAATAAATCAAATTTATCCATACTTCACGTTGTAGGATTGAAATTTTCTATGAGAACTAAAGTTAATATAAGTCTTTAGTACGGAATCCACCGATAATTATGTTCGGGAGACTGGGGCGGCGGGAGAAACAACAAGCACAAATATTTTAGGACCACAACAGAGGGAGACACCACATCTCAAAATTTATCTATTCATAAAGGATGTGGGACTTAAGCACTCACTTGAAACCAAACAAATTACATACATCATGTGATATTTATGTGCTTTTTATTGTGGATTTCATTATTCGAACTAGGCTTTTAACCTTGTTTTCTCTTTGTTATTTGTTGTTTTATGTTTGGGACGTTAATATGAGTATTGTTTGGGAATCCGTATGATTTTCTCTCATTTTAAATAATTGCTTCTAGTTGTTTCTATTTTCAAAAGTTTCCTTGTGGAACCGGCCAAAAGTTTAAAAGAAATTTCTTGCAAAAGCAACAAAGCAAACTTTATCATAAAGTAAACTTCATCTTTTAACATAAAGTAAACTTTATCATAACTTGACCCATAAATCCTTTTTCTTTTATTGGCCATTTTTTCTTTGGAAAATTTGAATCACTCAGTGAAAACAATGACCCTACTATTTGGAATAATTCTTATATGAACACATGTTTGAACAAAAAATTTAGACACACTCGCACAGAATAAAATTTGAAGAAAAATAATAAATAAATATTAAGCATTTTTTAAACATTTATATGATATGTATTTTTTTTGAGTGTGACTAAATAATGTGTTCAAATATGTGTCCCTGCAAAAATTGCTCACAATTTTGAAGTTCTATAAACGATGACTTCCAACCCTTGCTTCGGTGAATCCAACCACATTTTTGTTTTCCATTCTCACTTGGTTTTAATTGCATTTCTAACATTGACTAAGAATTCATTATGATGGAGTAAACTCGTGTTTACAAAATCACTTTTACTATGAAGCATAATCTTTGTGGGTCCTCCATTGTCCCTAAGAAAAATGTTTCCTTGAAAAGTGCAAGACTGCTTTGAATGTCTTTTACAGCTAAATGATAACATATAGGAAAGTTCATTTCAATTTCATGGTAACACAATGGAAAAATAGCATCTAGTGGAAATAATTCAGAAAAGGGATTGGCTATGATTTGGCATTCGGAAATGTTATTCATGTCAAAAGATCATTGATTAATGAAGGTGATACGTAGGAATTGTTGGAACATTAGTGTGATGTTGGAAAATAAATTGGAAGATTAAACACTAAGTAATTATTCTTTGATCTAATGTTGTGTGGATTGAAAAAATAGAGTGTGGGGTCCCACATAAAATAGAACTCACACATTAGTAGTGTTTAAATTGTGCTATTTAATTTTAAATACTTGATAATGATAAAATAATAGTAATTATTATTTTATTTGAGAATATCACTTCGCATAAATTTAGCTTATGGTCGTTGTGATAAGAATAAGAATTTAATTGAATTTCTTATATTTCCTTCATTCAAATTCAATAGTTTGTTTCTTTCACTTTTGTGGATTTGTTTCTTTTGATCCTATCCACAAATGTTGTTGAACTGATTAATGGATAAATTCCATTTTAATCTTATCCATTAGAGTAACTATTGTCGCAATTTTTGCTAAAACAGTTACAGAATCTCTATATAAATAGAGAACTTCACTCAGTTCAAAAAACACACCAAAGAGTTTCATTGAGTTGTCGGGAACTCTTTCTCTTTTCTCCCTTTCTTGACTTGTGTTGACGAGTCTTTCTTCTCTTCATCTCCTTTTTTCTGTCCCTTCGGAATTAAGAGTGTTCTTAAGACCATAGTCCTTTTTCGGTTTAATGTCCCTTCGGAATTAAGAATGGTCTTAAAAACATAGTCCCTTCGATAATATAAGTCCCTTCGGAATAAAGAGTACCAGTAAGATCATAGTCCTTTTTTGGAATAATAATGTTCCATCGGAATTAAGAATGATCTTAACGGTATATAAATATTCTTTCAATATTTTAATTGAGGAGAAATCAAAAGGTGGAAATGGTGGTATCACCATATTTGAGTGGTCGTAGTGCCATATTGATACTTTAGAGAAATTAAAGTTAGAATGGTGGTAACACCATATATGAGTGGTCTCAGCACCGACCATAACAGAGTGGTAACAATACCATGTTAAAGTGGTAACAATACCATATTAAAGTGGTTTCAGTATTAAAGAGTGGTTTTAGTACCACATTTGAAGGTGTAAATCTTGAACGGTTTTCTACAGTGCAGTAGTTAACCGCACAGTTGTAGCTGGGCTTGTTTTATCCTGGAGGCGGCGTGGTTGATAGTCTGTCTTGCACAATTTTGGGCAGTGCCACGAAACGTCTTAAAGAGAG
>Ga0228710_1003548_pt1 | contig 24746 bp, 20 predicted proteins | sample MedpolnodulmetaG_FD_177995 | JGI IMG/M metagenome (GOLD analysis project Ga0228710, IMG submission 177995) | Root nodule microbial communities from Medicago polymorpha collected in Santa Monica, California, United States - pink nodules | ecosystem: Host-associated > Plants > Roots > Nodule...
TTTATTTAATGAATAAATTCGAATAAATATTTATTTTAAGTGCATAAATAAATTAGAATAAAGTAAATAAATAATTTAGAATAACGTAAATAAATTAATTTGAATAAAGTAAATAAATAAATTAGAATAAAGTGAACAAATAATTTAGAAAATAAATAAATTAGAGTAAAGGGAACAAATAAATTAGAAAATAAATAAATTAGAATAAAGTGAACAAATAATTTTGAAAATAAATAAATTAGAATAAAGTAGATAAAATAATTTGAATATAGTAAATAAATTAAAAAAAGTGAGTTATGTCACTCTGCGTGACTTAACTCACGCCACATGACTTAATTGGCGTAAATTTTTACACTTGCGTTAGTTAACTAACGCGTGGGTAGTTTAGGAATTTCAGTTGAGCGCGAGCAAAATGTACCGAGAGAAGAGCAGAATTCTAAGTTTAAAGATGGTCCACAACAGCCAACGGGTTATCGATTCTTTGCTCCACAAAAAGAGTTTATGCATTCAAACGGTGATTCCTTACCCGATTTTTTAATTACAAATTACAATACATGTTTCAACCAAATTTAGATTAGGTAAATGGAAGTTATATCAGCAACAAAGAAGGTAAATGGAAGTTACTACTACCATAATACATTTGATTGAGTGCAAATAAAAGAGAATAATTTTTCACATTTTATATTCAATAATTACTCCATCTGTCCCACAATACATGACACAGTTGACCTTATTATGCATGCCAATGCATAATTTTGAGCTTAAATATTTTGAATAATATATTAGAAAAAATTATGAAAATTTGATATTTTGAAAATACTCACTGAAACGAATCTAACAACATGTTATATGATGTTATTTATCTTTGTATATTAGTAGAAAAATATGATCAAAGTAAGTTAGGTCAAAATTGCACATTTTCAAATGTGTCATCTATTGCTGGACGAGCAGTATACAGAGGGGGAGAATATAGAGAGAACCAAGATACTTTTCATTCAATTTTCATGTTAAACTATTGTTAAGGACTATGAACCCGTTAACTATGAACCCGTTAAGACAAGACTTATTTTAAGTTTATGCAAAACGACTTATGCAAATAAATGAGCTTTTTTGTATTATTTATAAGTTTGTAGATGTAGTTTATAATAAAACAAGTTACTAAGATACAATTTTCGTTAGTGCCAACTTATAAATTAACATAAAATCTTAATTATTTGTATAATCTATTTTTTATAAGCTAAAAAGTAAGTCAATTTTGTAAAAAAAAAAAAAATATATAAGTCAATTCAAACGGCCCTATATCCTTAGATGTAAGGCAGTTCATCAAAACAAATTCAACAGAAAAATATGAAGGCATAAAGTTATATTAATTCTCCATCTCCTGTGAGCCATAAAATGAGAGTGATTTTCCCCTCCCTCTCCTTTTATCTTCTCATCCCAACCAAAGAGAACACCTAATTAAATTCACACCCTTCCTGGTTCTTCGTAACACCGCATAAGCCCTTTTAAACATTTGACTAAACAACACCAGAAAAGGTTTGAGTTTTAACAAAGGAAACTAAACAAATGATATACCAGTCAGCATGGAAAAGAAAACAGCAAGAAGTAATGTGGCACTGGAGTAAAATTAACAAGAGAGCTCATCCCATGATCTTGGCAGACCTCACATAAAGACTGTCAACCACTTTCCCAACATTGGAAATGGTCTCTAAAGTTGCAGGGTATATTGCATCAGTCTTGGGATCATCGAATATAACGAGGCATCCGGCACCTTGATCCAATGTCCCAGCAAACTTCTTGTCCAAAATCATCTGAGACATCTTCCGCTCAACGTGATCAATTGGAAGCTCGATAAGCTCAGCAATATGTGCAATCTCAACTCTTGAGAATGGCTCAATCAACCTACAAAGATTCTGCTCCAGAAGGGTATCATACAGGGATGAAATGTGTCTGTGAACAATTGGGTCTTCCCCCAACTGTGCCTTGTAGTCCTGCAAAGCAGTTTCGAAAAACTTAAGGGATCGCTTAGAATAAGCATCAGCAACAGCTTTCATCGCATCCAAGTCAGGCCCAACATATTGCAATCCTGCTTTAGAAGAAATAATTCCACCCACGTCATCAGCTTGATTCACCATGATCTTACACAACAACATATATTTCAGGCTGAAAATAGCCTTAGGGTCTTCAAGAGCATTGAAAGACTCAAAGGCTTCAAAGAAATAGCTGTATGCAGTTTTGTAGTCCTTCTCCTCAGCATGAAGTATTCCACTCTGAAGATCTATGGCGCCTTGTTGAGCAGGAGGCACATAAATAGCATTTGCAGCTGTTCTAGCAGCCGTGAGGGCAGCTTTTGCCTTTGGAAGGTTTCTTAATGAGAAGTGCAGTTTGCTTTCTAGCAAGTCAATGTCTACAAGAAGAAGTTTGTCATCTAATCTCCTAACCTCTTTGACCAACCCAGAAAGAAGAGTCAAAGCTTCTGAATACTCCTTAGTTTCCATCAGAAGCGCTGCAAGTCTTGCTTCAATTCGTTGCCTCAGAAAAGTACGCTTTTCAGCACGAGTCCACTGCACCATTTCTTTACACAGCGAAATCTGTAGATCAGATGTCCCTGGTATTTTAGCAACCGAGTCAATTATTCCCCTTACAATCTTTGCAGTTTTTGCCTTGGGAATCAAGGAGAAGAAGGGCCTCAACGAAGTGAGAAGGCCGCGCAGATCCTCTCCCCTGTTTTCTTGTCTGAGAAGGTCAGTAAGATTTGTGATGGCCTGCTCTTTCATACGCAGAGCTTCTGGTGAAGAAGATGGATCATCAAGTACACGATAAAGAATGGAGATCGCATCAGAAGGGTCTTTAGCCTCCAATGCCTGAGCAATTGAATCCGTTGTGGCAGGAAGATAAGATGTAGACATGGCTTCTGCAAAAAAAATAGTAAATGTGGACAAATATTAAAACTAGCAGCTTCTACATTACAGGCAATAGCTTTATCATATGAGTGCAAATTATCCCTTAAAATTGAATGCTCATAAATTAATCATTCAAAGGGATACTGCTTTCTCGAGAAAGGGAGAAAATTGGTTGCACAAAAATGTAAGATGAGACCAACTGAATGGGTTTTACATTGTTATGTTCTCATATGGGTTAGACAGGCAGAATGTGCAAATCTCAAAAACTAAAACTTGTATTGTGGTGGACAAAATTTCCCATCCCCTATACTAAAACTTGTATTGAGGTGGACAAAATTTCCCGTCCCCTATTGTTTTCAAATTGGTCACAGTAAGTACTAATTAAATATATAATTGTAGTCATTGTTGTCAATATTGCAATGTGTATAATATTGGTAACAGCTGATGACATGCCCCAAAAGAGCTTTCATGGCATGGCACTGCAAGTGACATGGCAGCTGTCAATGCAAGACAACATGGCCAGTTTTCAAATACAACAACAAATAATATAATAAATTTTATTAAATGCATCATAGAAAAGCAGAGGGATATTCATACATCATGAAAAAACGTCATAGAACAAAAATATGTTTCCTTTGAAACTAAAAACCGACAATTGAAGAAGTCACTCTTGTGGAATGTTTAAGCACTGCTAATCTTTGGAATAGTCAGTTTTGATTTTAAAAGAAAAATGATTATCAATGCATCTGTTTATCACCCAAAATAGTGTAGTTGGAGTTTCGAGAGTTAATTCTACAGTGTTTTTTCTTGAAATGTTGTTCATGTTCTGTTCAACAAAGTCACACATTAACTAGCCGAACATGATAAAATATGCAAAAGCATGTCATTTTTGTTCTACAATCTATAGACACCAATGCATAATAATCAAATGGAAATCTTAGTGTCACCAAACCAAAGCTGCAACACCATTCTACCAATGGAAGCAGACATTATTGAAGTGTCTGTACGGTGGAGAATATAATCTCTCCAATCAGAAAAACTCACCTCCTCTCAGTTTAATGCTAGTAAGACCGTGTCTCAATGTTTCGGATTTCATCTAAACTAAGTCCCAAACCACCTATTTTCAGTTTTCACTAAAACAGAAAAGGTGAAAACAGCCTAATAAGAAAATAGTTATAAAAGAAGATCAAGATCAACCGTTGTCTAATACAATTAATCAAAATTAATAAGATAAGTTGGTTCTTTTACTTCAGTTTTTTGAAAAAATAACTATGCTAAGACATGGTTTCGTTTAAGTTTGAAATAGAAGTTGCAATGAAGGGTATTCCATAACAACTTCAATACTGTGCAACATGAACCGATAAACAAGTATCAGAAAGTGTTCAAAAATTCCATTGTAGATCCAATAATAATGATTTTAATAATTGACTAAGAAAAAAACAGAGAGAGAGATCTTTGCACCATAGCCTATAAATTTTAACCCTAAACAAATTGTGTGCGAAATCAGAAGAAAAGATCCAAAAATGAATAGATAAACGAACAAGATTTATTTGTTCAAGGTTGTTGGGTACTTTGTGAATCGCGGTGCAGAAAAATTACAAACAAATAAAATAAAGAGAGAGATGAAAAAAAAAACCTGGAAATTTGAGTTGAATTCGACTCCCGTTTAGGGCAAAGCGGCACTGAACGGTGGACTTCTTCAAAAGGAATTGGGTTGTGCTTTTGATTTGAGATGGATTACAGTCCCCGTCTTATATTTTATTTTTATTTTCGTCAAGATTTGTTTTGTATTTTGAGGAAATTCATTTAATTGTTTGTTATCTTAATTTGCTCATTTTCAATATAAAAAAAAGATGAATGTTAGCAACCCTATCTCTAACATTCACTTTTTATCGGATGAATGTTAAAGTGTAGACCCATAATGATTTAAACCAGTAAAAAAATGAGTATTATAGAGAATGTTTCTAGCATTGCTCATAAAAAAAATAGACCCAAGGAAAGAACCACAGTCATCTTTAAAAAAAAGACCACAATCATATTAAAGATCCCAATACATCAGCCTCGTTTAGAAATCTTAACTTTGTCCTATTCATTGTAGTTCTCTTCATTGTAGTTCTCTTCGACTTTACAAATTAGTATATTCAGTTACACATAGAAGATACTCCTTCCGTCCCGCAATAGATGACCCATTTAAAAATCTACAATTTTGACTTAACTTACTTTGACCATATTTTTCCATTAATATACAAAGATAAATAATATCATATAAGATGTCGTTAGATTCGTCTTGACGAGTATTTTCAAAATATCAAATTTTCATAATTTTTTCTAATATATTATTCGAGATATTTAGGCTCAAAATTATAGATTGACATGCATAATAGAGTCAACTGTATCATGTATTATGGGACGGAGGGAATATCTTGTTAAAAAAAAAAGAAGAAGCAATTCGCACGTAAACGTGTGATTGGAAGATTTAATTATATAGCAATTAAAGGCTTTCCAATTATATTTTAAAAATCTTTTTTTAGACTCCCTTTTCACTTTTTCCTAAAGTTTGGTCATCATCTAATTTTTTTATGATGTGATATATTCATTTATAATGTGAAAAGGCATATTAGATCACACTGAATATCAATGTCAATAAAAATAGGGTTAAATATGTTTTTGGTCCCTGTAAATATACCAACTTTTCGTTTTATTCTCTCTAAAATTTTCATTCAACTTTTAGTCCTTATAAAATTTTCAATCACTACTTTTGGTCCCTATTTTTAAGTTAATTTTAGTATTTTTTTTAATAAAATTATGCAGAAATGTGTAGAATATTGTAAAAATGTTTCCCAAAAAAATTTAGAATTTTTTAACAAAACATAAATTTAATATGAATTTTTAACCATAAAAATTCATATAAAATTCATGTTTCGTTAAAAAATTCTAAATTTTTTTAGGAGAGATTCTTATAATATTATGAATTTTTCTGCAAAATTTTATTCAAAAATATGAATTCTACATATGAGTTTATTTTAAAAGAGGGATCAAAAGTGAAGATGGAAAATTTTTGGAGGACTAGAAGTTGAAGGAAAATTTTAGAGAGACTAAAACGAAAAGTTGGTATATTTATAGGGACCAAAAACATATTTAACCCATAAAAATATATCTAATAAACATCGTAACGTCGTAAATAAATAGGTCAACTCATCAAAAAATTATCTAAAAATTAGATGAAAGATCAAAATTCTGAAAAATGTTAACTGCAGACAAAAAATAGTTCTTAAAATAGATGGACTAAAACTTCGTTTAAGGTATCCGCTTGCATAAGGGAGAAATGACAACAAAGGAAGTAAAAAATGGATTGTATCAGACATTCGAGTAAGAGTTGAACCAAATAGATAAGATTTTTTTTAATCCAACCTTTTTATCAATCCCAAGGCATGAGTTTTCTCAAATTAAAGATTATGATGCTAGATATTTGGAGCAGGTTGTGTCTCTAAAGGAGATCTGCATGGCTTTGTTCAATGCTAATGCTTGGAAGGCTCTGGGGCCAGACGAGTTTCAACCTAGTTTCTATCAAGTAAATTGGGATATTATTGGGGATATTTTGTACAATTTTGTGCATCAAATCTGGTTCAGATTGGGAAAATAAATGCAACAAATATTTGCCTCGTTTCAAAGGTAGAAAAGCCATACTTTTTTTTCCCCAATTTCGACCAAATTTCTTATGCAACATTAGCAACAAAGGGATCACTAAAATGTCCATGAGACTTCAATTTTTTTATTTTTTTTGGGGACTTCAACTTTTATTCTGAATGAATATCATCTCGCCGTATCAAGCTGATTTGGTGCCAATTAGAAGTATTCGTGAAAATATATGGTGGAGGGAGAACCAGTTTCTTGTTTAAGATGATCGTTTATCAATCAAGTTTCGGAAAGTGAAATTACCTCAGAGTTGATACGTCTCCTTACCTTTTGGTGTTGTGTATAAATAAGTAACTCACCTTATTGAGTAGGGAGTAGAGGATCGAGAGTGGGTTCCTCAAAATTAGGTTTGTTGTTTGGTAAAAATACTAAAAAGGTAAATGAGGTGCACTATATATATCTACTTTTAAATGGGTATGCCGACATTCTTGCCAAGTCGGAAGCTAGAAGTTTCGAGTCTCTTGATCGATTGCATGAGCCTTGTCATGCTCTTTCCTCTCCGTTATTGCCAGACGCTCTAGGTGTCTAGGGAGCAGTTTCTTGTTTTCTTTTCTCTTTTCGCATGTAACCAAAAAACAAAAACTTGTGACATGCATATGGGAAGAGCTCATCATACACAGCAAAAGCCTCATCGTCATATCGTTTGCATTCTAATATTATTTTCACCATAGTTCTCTCAACAGTTTCATGAACATGCTGCTTTGAGGGCAGATTCCAGAGTGAGAAACAAATGCAACACATGCATTTTGTTCATTCTTGTTCCTCTACAATATATGTTCATGTTCATATTGTGGAGATTTCTGATAATACACCTCCGTCGTAAAGATGTACAAGAGAATTCCGTTGATGAATTCACAAATTGCTTGTACATATTTGTAGAAAAGGCTACATTACAGGCCATGTAATAACATAACCCATAAAAATAATAAAACCATGTGAAATATAATTCTACAACAGAGATCTTACAAATGGCTGAGTTACTTGAGTATTTACCCATTTCTAATGAATCTTAAATCCTCAATTGTAATTCTTAACCTAAAAACCCCAGAGAGAACAAACACAGATATCCCATTCCATGCTTACATATCGCAAGATGAAATGTCATATAAGACAACCCACATTGAACGCTACCAATATTTTTTAGTGTGTCTACATAAACAATACCAGAACACAATCATTGAATGGGGAAATTTGACTAGCAGAACTGTTCTGTTTGCAGCTTGCAAGAAACAGATAAATAAGAATCCTGTTTGAAGCTCGTACGCAGCCACATGAGGAATGGTTTGCATTGTCAGTGCTAGAGGCATTGTTTTCATCGCCGGAGATGGAGGCTTCATTTGTGCCGTCCACAGGAGCAGGCTCTGTGACGTTTAGTAACCCTGTTTTTGGACGGTTGCAACAAGCAGAGAAGGAGACATATACAGTCTTCTCTTGACCGTTTCCCAAACTGGACAAATCATTCGGGACAGATTTAAAAAAATAAAAATCGAAATCTCTGTCATCCCTAAACTCTTGATTCAACGTGTTTGCCGGATTCCATGTTCTGAATTGGGCATGAACTTGCATTTTCAAATTCAACCGAGTCACTACTAAATCGAGTCCACAAACATGCCGACTCATTTGCCTACCTATCGTGGAAACATACAATTCCACGATTTTAACTACATACAAGGCAAAGCTGCCTCAGATAAATAAGTGGTTTAGTCGGTAAATTTCTTTTTAATTAGTAAAGAAGCATGAATCATCAGCATTATAAAGCTATTAATTTAAGAACACTGTGTCATCATATACACACATGACACAACAAGCAAGCAATCAAGCAGTGGGAGTCATGTCCTGCAGAGCATAAGATTGGCAAAACCATAGTGATAAATGATGGAAATATGGCTGCTAATAACACTGGTGTAAACACCTATCTGACTAATATTAATAGGTAGCAAGCCCTTAAGATACGTATGATAATCACCCAAGGGATAGTGAACCCTAAGCCAACCACACAGAAATAAGCTCGGGGCCCTTTCCTCTATTTACAAGAAACTTACAACTTCTCTTATACTCACAATCCATCAACATCATTCACTCACACAAGCATATTCAAATCTAATTACACAACTATCACTCAAAACGCTACAACAGTCCCTTAATGGAATTCGAATGAGACCAAATGTTAAAGGGAAAAGAAAGCTAATGACTGATGCATAACCATTAACCACTCTTCACCTAAACAACATATGCCACCCATGATTATGAAAGTTCCAAACCAAGCAAACAACTATCATGTTACAAATTTACAATCTACGATGAACACAACACATGTCAAAAAGTGAACCGTAAATTATTGAACTCATTTCACACAATATTCATTTAGAAACCTATAAAACCATCACAATATGAACAAAAGCCACGTGCTTTCAAATTCCAGGTATTGAGAAAACCACTTCCCCCCTTAACAAAGCTCCCTTACAGTTCTGTAAACTAAAATCCTAACTGAACTGTCCCAAACACAAATAAAAGGATCTTCATTAAAAGTAAATAACAAATTCTCTATTTTGTTCGTGAACTATTACATCCAACTAAAAGGTCCCTAAACTATTTCTTTATCCATCCACTTAGTCCCTCCATCAGTCTGAGCAGTTTGGATAGTGTTAATTGTCACGTTGGCAACCCATCTGTCTACTAAGTTAGATCTATAATTCGCGTATTTTGATTATTAGGTCCCTAAAGTTTCATAAGAACAGCAACTTATCCACTTGTGAAGAATGTGCCTACGTAAAAATGACAGAAATGAAAATCACAAGTATGGGAACAGGGTGCATGAGTGGGAGCTCAACCACTCACGGTTGATTCTAGCTGCTTCTAGTAGTGCTTAATTCAGCAACAAAACCTTATGCAAATGAGAATTCATATAACATTAAACCAGAAAACTAGAATTCATCAAACTAGTAGTAAATCAGAATCATATAACATTAACCATAATCCATCATAAAACCAGTAGGTAATAATTTGAAGGAGATGGATGGACGAAATAGAGGGTTTATTAAAAATAAATAAAGTAAAAAATTTCACTTTGTTGATGATTCCTCAAGAATCATGGGCAGTAAAACTTGTAGAGATGATATAAGCAGCAAATTGATCTGTTCCACTTCACCCAACCTCAGTTTCATACATATAAGCAATAAAGAACCAAGATGACTTACAACTTTATTATGCTATGGTATTGGTAATTGTAAAGTAAGAAAAATAAATCAAAAATCAGAGCAGCGACCATTGCGTTCCCAATCGCCATACCTAGTGGGCTCAGGCCCTTTAGGCCCACCGACCTCACCCGTTTCTTTGTTCATATCAATATCATCATCATCATCATCATCTTCTTCTTCTTCTTCTTGTTCCTTTTGGCTTTGAGATTCTGGTTTCGATGTCTGTGTTTGATCCCTAACAGTGGTGTCGTTGTGGTGCTGAGTGGAGGAGGAGGAGGAGAAGAGGAGTCGCGTGACTGAGTTGGAAACAGAACGAGTCAGGTGTTCGGATCCGGTGCGGAAGAGAGTAGGGTTGGATGCGGTGGTGGAGAGTAAGCGAGGGAAAGATGTTGCCATTGCTTGTGTTCAGTAAATGGCGTTAGGCAAATAAAACTCGTAGTAGAAGAAGAGAAATGAAACCAATTTGTTGTTTGTTTGGTTGCAAACTCTTGATGTCGTGTCACGCTTTCACAGATCCACGACCATTGCCGTGTTTATTTTTTCACTCCCTCTCATTCTTTTATGAGAAAATTTTAAAAATTAAAAAAATCACTACTTTAACGTGTATTTTTATTGTTTAATTTTTTTAATATTAATGAGTATATTTAATATTTTACAACTTTTTATGCATGCATGTTTGCAAAAAAAATTGTCTTGGTTTTAATGTTTTTTTAATAGTTTTGTTTTTCTTAAAATAATAAGAACCGGAATTCGATTTATGATGGAACAATTTCTTTTACATAAACATTAATAATATTATAAGGATATCTCTAAAAAATTGAATTTTTTAACAAAAACATGAATTAAATATGAATTTGTATATTTTTAGTGGTTAAAAGTTCATATTTATTCATATTTTGTTAATAAAAAAAATTGAGAGATTTTTACGATATCTTATACATTTTATGCACAAATTCATTGAAAAATACATGAGTTGACTTAAAAAAAAGGACAAACAATGATGATTAAAAAATTTATAGGACCAAAGATCGAAAGAAAAATTTAGAGGGACTAAAACTAAAATTGTATATATTTATAGGAACTAAAACATATTTTTTTTATAACCCTGTTAATTCAGAAAAAAAAACATATCGCTTACTCTAAATGCTTATTAGGTTAAGCTGCAACTTAACCTAATTTTTCCCTCTACTAATCACTCATTAATTACTAATGGAAGAAAAACTACTATTTTTTCCCTCCTAAACGATTGCTCATCTAAGTTTCAAATTCTGATGTGTTTTATTTCCATCATGTGCCATAATGCGAAAAAAAATACTGATAAGTTCAAATGGCCTTTGGAAAACTATTAATTATATCCTTTGGTATAACCCATGCATAATGAATTAGGTACCTACTAAAATACTCCCTCCGGTTTCAAATATAAGAAAAGATTCCTTTTTTAGGTTCATTGAGTAGTTAATGTATCTGATCTACATTGTAAAGTAGATACATTAATTATTTAATAAACCTAAAAAAAGAATCTTTTCTTATATTTGAGACCAGAGAGATATATATGTTTCCAACGTATAACTCTCATCATTCCTTGGTTAATATAAGTATGTAGAACACAAAATGAAACTACACTATTCCATTTCTGTTCTTATTTCTCTCATCTGTTTTTATACCTTCGTTTCTGATAACCTAGGAATGTCTGGTCGCAGCACTCAAAACTTGTTGGCCTACCACGCTCTAACTGGTCTGTATATACCGTGTTTCATGTTTGATATCATATAGTTTTGCATCGTCCATTATTCACAGCTGATTTCTGCTTATGTATATATCATAGGTCCTTTGATCGATAACCATGATTCAGAATTTGACGAGGTTCTCAACAAGCTGAGAATGAAGTACATGACTTACATAGTTGAATATGACATTGACAGTGTGAGTGTTCGTTCCCGTCTGGAAAATTATTCATATTGTTCTTTTTTGTCGTCCTCTGAGTACTAATTTGTAATTCTTTTTTGTTGCAGGGTGCGGTGATGTTCCCAAACATGTTTGGATCTGACTTTGGAGACCAGATCAACCAGATTGTTACCTTGATAGACCCTAAGAACAACAAGTTTGAGGTATTGGTGGATAGAATCAATGGTTCTTTTTTTTCTCTCCAAAGGATGGAAGGCTCTGCGTGACTTCTATGGGATAGGGTTGGGTGCGTGGGTGGCCTTAGTCTTTGCTGCTCCAACCCACTAGGCCTGCATCATGATATTTGGGACTGTTCCGTATGACCACTGCAAGCTAGGAGGGGAATGGAAGCGTTTTGTGGAGGCTCGCAATCTTTATGAAGTTGTTCGTCTGAGAATTGGTGCACCGATGGCTGGCAGCAATGAGACTGTTTATGTTTTAGTGATAGGAAATTAGGCAGTGTTTAAGTTTCAAGAAGTGTAGTTGATTATGGATTTTTAAATTTCACATTTCCTGTTTTGTTCCAAAATCCTGTTATCCTTTGTTATGTAATTTAGGTTTAACAATTTTAATTCCTGTACTTTAAGCACTTTTAAATGGCCTGATGCTTCATAGCAAGGTCTTTTGGAATCACTCTATATAATGGTGCATTTGTTTTGTTTATGCCAAATTTGCAGAATTTCTATATATGCAATGCACTTTAAGCACTTTTTGGTGAACAAAACGTGTTCAAAATTGTTGATGATTGTTTATCATAATTTAACATGTTTCTATGGTTATGTCAAGGTTATATAATTGTGCATTCTCAGCCAGTTGTATCAAGCACGAAGTAAGACTCAGACGATATTGTCGTATTTGGGGGAGATTTTAGGCAGATTTTACCGGTAGTACCTAAAGGTACCAGACCCGATATTGTTCACGCTACTCTTAATTCTTCTTCGCTTTGGAATTTTATTGAGGTTCTTACGTTAACAAAGAACATGAGGCTGCTAAATGGTGCGACAACTGCAGACATCGAGGCAAGGAGATTGTTTTCGGAATGGGTTTTGGATATAGGTAATGGACGGCTTGGAGAAGACAATGGCCTGGATAAAAGAATTATCATACCTCCAGATCTGCTTATCTCTGTCTCTGGTGATCCTCTTGTAGATATCATAAACATCACATATCCAACACTTTTGGATAATATGGACGACATCACATACTTCCAAAATTGAGCAATCTTAACAACAAAAAATTCAATTGTCGAGAAAATTAACGAGTACATGTTAGATATGATTCCAGGCGAAGAAAAAGTGTATCTGAGTTACGATTCAATGGTTACACGTAATAACAACAACAATGCTATCGAAGACGTCCATACACCGGAATTCCTCAACACAATCATTGCTTCAGGACTACTGATGCACAAGTTAAAGCTAAAAATTGGTGTGCCCGTCATGCTCCTAAGGAATTTGGATACACAATATGGGTTGTGTAATGAAACAAGATTGATTATTACTAGAATGGGAAGATTTGTTTTGGAGGGGAAGATAATCTCAGGAAGTAATGTTGGTGACAAAGTATTTATACCACGATTATCTCTGTCACCTTCGGACGTTCGAATTCCTTTCAAGTTCTAGAGAAGGCAATTTCCTTTGGTTGTATCATTTGTTATGACCATCAACAAGAGACAAGGGCAATCACTAGGACATGTTGGTGTCTACCTCCCAACGCCTGTATTTTCGCATGAACAATTGTATGTCGCTGTTTCGAGAGTTACGTCAAGGGAAGGGCTGAAGATATTGATAACAGACGAAGATGGTGAAGGTACTGATGAGACGTCTAACGTCGTATACAAAGAAGTGTTTCGAAACGTGTGACAGAAACATATATTATACATGTTGTTTTAAACAACTCCAAACACTTAATTATGTAATATGTACTATTTCATATACCATATTTTCAAATTGCTTACTTTATGTCCAGCTCAATTTAGTTATCATACCATGCAAAATAGAACCCCTAAAGCCTATCAGACCCGTGCGGCGCACGAGTCGGCATACTAGTTTAATTTGGTTTTTAATCATTCATCTTCTCCACTCACCCTGACGTCGTAAATTGTCCTTGCCGCTTCACCTTGTTATTCTGCTAAATTCCCTTAGCACAAAACAAAAGAGAGCGTGCCAATAAGAAGATGCAAAACAAAACAAAAATCAAAATAATATCGTGACATAGTAATTGTTTATAATGTTTAATCAATTTTAATTATGTCCCATGTGTAGCTTCTCAACAGAATACAAAAACCCCAAATAAGAAAACACAATGAATAATTTTGCAGCTATATATTGGTTTGCTATTGCATAGTGTCCAATTGAAAAAGTAAACAAGAGCTTGAAAATAGATACCTACATAGAAAAACATACAAAAGAAATTGAATTAATATCTAGAAAAGTAGAACTAGTCTGTATGTAGAAATCAATTTAGCTCCCTCACTAATGGGGTGATGTAAATGCCCACTTGACACTAGATTGACAACGACAATGGAACTCATGACAAACCATGGATGTATTGGAAAAGATAAGCGGCAGTAAAATACTAAATAAAATAAGAAATATATTAAAAACATAGAAAGTGTTGTTGTGTTTCAATTTGTAGAACCGTTATTGGGTAAAAGAATAAAAAATGGAACTACATATTATTGAAGTGTCTTAAAAAAGTATGTTTGAGAATGTGACTATAACGTTTCTCTTATTGAAAATTATCGAAATTAAAATATTTTTTTGACTTGTGTAAATTAAAATATGGAGAGATCATCAAAATTACAAAGTAAAAAAAAGAAATTACAAAAATTGCAAAGAGAGCAAAACTTTAATTAAATCAAACTTGCTATCACACGTACACAAGGTCTTACGTTACATAAGATTTGTAATTGACAATTGTATTCACAATCCTTGTCATATTTTTTAATGAAACACCATCCACGTTATTGAACATAGTCAAATTCCTCCTCTAAAATATTGTTACAACAAGAAGATCACATTACACATACACTTCTGATCATTGAAATAAAGACCAACTACAATTCTTACTTAAAAGTAATTATTTTTTGACAGAAACAGACATAAAAGTATAAACTCAAACAAAATCCGTGTTCTGATTTGGGTCCAACTTTCCCTTAGTAACCACAAAGTCAAGGTTATAAAGCAAAGGAACCATAGTGAGAGAACATAGGAAGACCAAAACAGGGCCAAAGATCCACAACAACAATGGAAGTGCTGAATAGAAGAGTCTGTTTCCAACAGTGTTTAAAGTGAAGCCTCTCTCCAATAACTCACTAACATATGATGGGGTCACCAAAGACATTGAATCTTGTGGGGTGTTGATTAGAATATTTACTTGATTTATGAACCTAATGGATAATGAGTGACAGAAGAAGGAGAATAAGAAGATAGTTAGAAGAGTAACATATTTAAGCGCCTCCATAAATTCGCCATGCGCTCCATATACTGAATCGTTGAGGGGCTTCTTTACACTGTAGGTGCTGCTTATGATTGCTGCTAAGCCTGAACAGAGGAGAATAGAAGTTGTTGCCATTAGTGTTGCACCCATGATTGTGTTTCTCAATGTTTGTACAGCAAGGATATTTTTCTTCTCATTGTCCTGCAAAAATATTCATCAGTATTTTTCTACAATAATTATGTTATTCTTATTGCTAGTGAGCTAAGACTTAAAGTTACCAAATACTTATTCGTTGTTGATTGTATGAAGGAAACTTTAAAGGAATGGTAAATTGAAGAAAAATTTAAAGCAAAACTTGGTATCAAATTTAGCAATAGGTATGGACATTAAAAAAGTCGTTTTTTTTAATTGGATAAAGAATAATAAAATAATTTAAATAGGGTAAAACCAGAAGAAAAAATTATGCACAAATTTAATATATATTTAGAAGCTTTTCTTATTCCAAAGCTAGTAAATTAATACATTTTTTGTGTGATGCCAGTCAAATATTAGGTAAAATATATAGCAAAAAATGGCTAAGTATATATTGTCCAAGAGTTATCATGAAATAGTTGTACAAATATCTTTTTTCTTAAACATTTCTTAAATTTAGGGATGAAAAAAATAGATCTACTCTAGATTTATTCTATTTAACTAGTGGTTTTTAGCTAATTAGGTTGAAACATAATAGCACATTGCCCCGCCTAATTTTATTTCTTAATATTTTTTCACCTTCTAGATTGTTAAACTATTTTTGTGGGTCAGCATTTCCCATCTGTCGAACCTAATTATCAACATATTTTTTTTATAATTTTTCTGTACTTTTTAGTGTATATTTGATATTACCGTGACCATGGTAGTATTACTCTGAGCTAGCATGATTTTACAAAAACTATATACTCTAACTTTCACAAAATCTTGCTAAAAATAAACTTTTACAAAATGACGATGGTTTAACATAAATGCTCCCAAACCCTCTATGACACAAAATATGTATTTAATCCACTTTTCTAATTCAACTCGCTTTATCAATTGACATTATTTTGAGGGTTGGGTAACTCAACAAGTTTGATTTTAAGCGATAAAAAAATTAGAGATTCTCATTTAAATCCAAAAAAAAGGAGAAAAAATTATTCTAACAATCAATCATTAACATTTGTCATTAAAAAAGAATGAACATTAATATTTTAGATGGATTGAAGATGAGGCGAGCCGGAGTAGACATGTTGTCCCCATTTTGCGACCCCGATCTTCGTGGAATATAAGGTAGGTCCGTTTGGTCGATCACAAGGACATATTTGCATAGACGTGATTTTGAAAAGTCATGTTCGGGATATGATAAATTATGTTCTTGGTACATGATGAGATATGACAGATTTTGTAAAAAGTTAAGGGTGCTACAAATTCAACGGAAATAAATAGTTTGGTGACAATCCTAATAGAGTACGTAATGCTAAAAGTGGTCATCACGCAAAAATTAAAATGCGTGTGGAAAATCTACACTGATATCTATCCCATGCCTACGATTTTATTTCAAGAATATGAGATATGTTTTTATTTAGTATTTTTTATATTTTGAAGTTTAAGACGATTACTTGCTGGTTTTATTCTTAAGCCGACCCTAAAGGCAAAGAGTAATTTGACTGAGATTGCAAGTTTTTGTGCAGAGGTGTGATTGTTGCATCAGATAATTCCTAAGCTTTGTGATGGTAGTTGTATCAGTATGCATGGCAACAACAGTGAATGTAACGAAAATATTAGGTGAGAGGGGCTTATTCGTAATTTTCTTCTTTTCAAAGAGGGTCCATTATTGATTTTTTTTTTTTTTTTTTGAAAGGAAGATGGTCTACTAATCTTGTTGAACATACTGTAATTCATTTGCAGATAGTGATAATCATGTGGGATTTTCTCTGTTTTATATTTTGTTTTTATTTCTATTTAAGAAAATCCATAATAAAAAAAACAATTATTTCTCATTTTCAAAATACAATTTTTCCAAATGTGAGATTTTCTCATTTTTGAAAATACAATTTGCGAAAAATTATTTTATTTAATATCTTCTTTTGAAAAAGTTTAACACTTAAATTTTGATGTTAAAAAATTATTTCTCTAATGAAACATAAAAAAACACATACATGCTGCACACCGTTACTTTTCCTATAATTATTGAGTATGGGTAATTAAGCATCCGGTAGCTAGGTCATAATAAGACATATTCTTATTTATCCATCGATAAAAGATGGATAACTCTATCCATATTGAGTTGGCATCAATTAAAATTATTTATTTATCTTCAACCTTTTATAGTATTCACAAATAAATTGTTTTTTATTGACGTCAACTCAATATTGGTAAAATAATTTATATTTTGTTGATGAATAATGTAGTTGCCACCTTAAAATAAAGGAAAATCTTCTATGTACAACTCATATCAATTATACACCTAAAGATTGAGAGAATGGAATATGAAAAGTTATGTGATGTATGTAATATGTTAATGATGTGATGGAAATAGATGAGTTGAGAAAAAATAAAATGTTGAATGAATGTTGAAAAAATTCAGGTGTTCAAATATAATAACTCTAAAATAAATTGAATAAAATAGGCATTCCTACTTTTTAATCGACAAAATGTAGTAAAATTATCGACATAGATTATGTTGAGTCACATACTACATGAGGGAGCAGTCACCCATTTAGGCGATTTGTCACCGTTCGATTGAGATAAGAAACGAAATAAAAGGATTTTTTAAAAAACTAAAATACCAACTTTAAACCTAGAATCTTCGAATCTCGATCGAACGATCTCTAATGGCAACTCATCTGGTAGCAAAAATAAATAGAAATTTTAAGAAAACGAATTTTGCAAAATATTGAGAAAATAAGTTGAGTGTTATGGTAAAATTGCAACACGAGGCTGCCGATATCCAACGATATACTTGACACAGAAAGATAAAGTTCCTTAGATGGACTATATTGAAATTGTCAATAACTTGCCCAACAATCCATGAAAAACAGTTACATGAGTAAATTTGCAAGTAATATCGACAATTCTCTAAAAAAATGTGGTGTTGACAAATTAATTTTCACTTTACTTGCAAATTTGTTTGTGGCTAAGTTACATTGATTGTTTGATAAATTATCTACACTTCTTCTTGCGTAACTTAAAGAAAGAAAAAACTTTTAACAATTAGTGTTCAATATATTAATTAAAATTAAAGATAAGTTAATCATGATCATAGAACTCTAAGAAGATATAGTATATCATATGTTTGTAGGTACGTACCTTCATCATGGCAGCAACCCAGTTCCGTCTGCCACTGGCATTGATGGCAATGATAGTTGTATGAGGATGAGTTCGAACATTGTACCACAGCCAAACATGGTAACCAATGCTTAGTAGAATTCCTAATGGCACCAATATCACATCCAAATAACACTTCTTCCATTCCATATCTCTACGTGAAATAGTTAATAAGATAATATCCTTATCTTAAGGTATAATATTATTATTATTATTATTATGCTTGATTGCACTATAGTAGGCAATCTTAGTGGAAGTTTGATATTCCAATAATTTGGTAGTGCCAGGTTCGGTTTATATACACATCAAGAAAGAATGAATGTGGACTTGTTTCGAATCTCGATTCAGTCTATATCATAGTTCAAAAAGAAAGACCCTTACTTTTTTTTGCTAAATTACAAACTTTATTAGTAGTAAGATTATTAAAAAAAAACTTCGTATGAGCTTATAATACTACACGTGGGGCCACTTTTGTCCATATTCCCATTACGTCTTTATTAATTTTTTTTCTAGCGTGAAGTTAAAAATAGTTTGCTACTTATATGATATAATAACTTATATCTCTATTCTTTACCTGCTGTGCTGATTTTCAAGATTTATTATAGAAAAATAATGATTTGAAGAAGTTATCACGTGTACAGACTTGGCTAGTTCATTACTACGGGGAAAATAATGTAATGCTGTGAATTTCACTTAATTTTTCAGAGGCAATATAAATATTCAGTTTAATTTTATAGGGACTAAAATCAAAATTCCTTATATTTATAGGGAAGAAAAACTTATTTAACCCTATAAATTATATCATCCCTACAAATAATTGTGAGTTGCATTAACTTGGGTGATAATTATGGACAACATTTAATTAATGACCCAAGTTAACAATTTTTTTATTTAATCACTCATTTAATAATCTCTGATGTTAATATAGTATCTTAATGTTGATAGTAACTTTTTTTCTAATAAGTTATGAAATGACAGTAAATAAGTATATTGAGAGAATGATATATGACAGTATTAACGAGACATTTTAACGTCAGAAAATATTTTGACTAACATAGTGAACAATCATAGACTATTTTAAAATTTTGACACAGAGAAGATTATCTTCTACTAGTTCCACTTTCAAGAATAAAATGACTTTTTTTTTTTGACACAGAATAAAATGACTATTCACCCTTATTTAATTAATTTGATATGAAATAGGTGAAATATCAACCGTTTACCATTGTAATTAATTATCTTAAATGAATCGGAGACTTTCTTTTTCATTCTCAGATTCTTGTTTTCAATTCACTATTATTATTATTATTATTATTATTATTATTATTATTATTATTATTATATTAGAGACTTTAATTATTATTATTATAACATTTATTGTGAATGCTGCTCCTAAGACCGTCATTAAATATTTAACCATGAGAATTCATCTTTTTAAAGATTTAATATATGGAATACACATATAAATTACATTAAAATAAACCAGTACTATGGTTGAAATGTAATGAAAGTTAGACTCATTTTGTAAATTTTAAACACTTCGAAAATTTGAGCAAGAGGAATTTCTATTTATTAGATATTACACATAAAGAATAATTAGAAAAGTGGTCGTGTGTACATGCATGCATGTGAAATTCAAAAGACATTCAACATGTTTTTATTCATTTGTTTTTGACACTTTCGATTTTCTAGCACCAGAGGTTGTTGACCTTCTACATATAGTTCAAAAAGTCATGCATAACAATGTCATGTCTCCTAGGCCCATGAATGTTGTGTTCACGATGATTGATTTTGTCATCCAAAAAGATGTAGCGGCGCAGCTTGTTGCCCGCTTGCCTTCTATTCAAGTATAAATAATGGTTTATATATATATATATATATATATATATATATATATATATATATATATATAAATGAAATGTAGTGTTGATTTAAAAATTCAAACGAGGGAGGAGCTCCAAGGTGGATATGCTCTAAGCACCTTACTTAATTTTGAGAAAAAAATTATTCTCAAATATAATTGTTGATCGAATGTGTCTATTATAATGTACATAACGAGTTTTTATAAGAAAAATATACTATCCATATTAGCCAAACGATGTGCACTATAGTGTTTAGCCTCTGCTCAATTAATTTCAAGTGTAATATGATGGTTTTCCACTTTCCCTTGGCGAGGGTTTCATAGTGTCCTTTGTTAAGCTATCGACTTCCTCCTTTATGGCATGATCCGTTGACAATATTTTCAGCGCACATGCTTCGCATAAACTTTCTTCCTTGCTCATAGATCATTGTAGTTAGTATGGCACCATAAACAAGAAGCATGATTTTTTAACCTCATTGTCCAATCCTATTGAGGTTTGGCTCAGTCTGCGATCCTTTAGACTCACATTCTTAGCCAGTAGATTTGAGGAAGAAAAAAACGACTCTCTCATACTCAGTTGTCTTATTCTTCACCTAACCTCCCATAGACTGTGAGATCACTCACCTAAATTTTAATCGCTTATATATCCGTCGACGTCAACTAACAAGATAATTAGTTTTAGATGTAAACAACTATATATATTTCTTCAAATATATCCCTTAAAAATGCTACTAATATGACTTGAGAGATGAAAAATTAGATATTACGTACACAACTTTTTATTTTATTTTATTTAAAAAACATATTTTTATTTTGTGGGAAAATATCAAAATGAATTTATAAAATGTGACGGGCTATGATGTATTTATTTTTGAAGATAATCAATTGATAATTAATAATATTATTTTTTTGACAGGATTGATAATAACATATACCGAATTATCTTCCTTCAAAAAAATATACCGAATTATCTGACATATCTTTCTTTTTTTCCAACACAGCCAGACATAACTTTTTAGAGAGGATCTTAGGCAAACCGATATTTATACTATCGTTTTATTCCTTGGGAATTTATTCCTTTATAAATTTGAAAACATAATTAAGGAGTAAAATAGTACCTATCATTCAAATCTATATGGAATAATGCATGTGATTTGAATCGTGAGTGTTACAAGATTCAGGAACAGATCAGCCATGTACAGGCTGCGGTAGCTTCGGTTTAGAAGGCGGGGTCACGTCTGGTTCTCGCCATAGCCGTAGCGGTGCTAAGGAACGAGTGCAGCGGACTTCTTCATGTCCTCCAGGCAAAGTGCACTCTGTGTCGGCGGGCCCGTGGAGTTTGGAATGGGCTCGTAGGCATAAGGATGTTGAGGTAGGAGAGGTTTCAAAACAGGGTTTCCGCGGTAAAAAAAAGGCTACTTCAAGTACTCATGGAGTTTCAAGGAAGAAAGGGCGCGGTTACCTTCGTCATTGTACCAAAAATTTGAAGCGCATAGCGAGGTTATCTGAGGAAGATCGAAAGCAAGTTTTACGTGCTTTGCGTAAAACTCATAGGCGACGTAAGGTGGTATCAAGCGCTTCCAATGATAAGGAAATTACAAATGAGAGTTCGTCTGCAAATGGTTCTCAGAATTCTGTAACCAATGACTGGATGAATTGGTTGGTGCTTCATGGAAGGGGTGAGGTCTTGAATGAGGATGTGAGGGAGTTGGGAAAGGTCGTGGGGTTGAATTTTCATAATAGTTTCGATGTTTTGTCAGGCGCGGGAAGAAAAAATAAAGAGGGTGATGGGAATGGATAGGGAGGTCGAGGGTTGGTGTGTGGAGGGGTGTGGTTGGGTGAGGGTGTGTGAGTAGTCGTGATGCATATTATTTCGTGGAATGTAAGGGGGTTAGGCGGTAGTGAGAAAAGAAGGGAAGTGTGTCATATGGTGAGGGAGAAAAATCCGTATATTCTGTGTTTACAAGAGTCGAAACTGTCTGTGGTAAATGATTTGGTGGGAAAAGCTTTATGGAATGATACTAATGTTGATTTTTCCTATCAACCGTCGGTGGGTGCTTCGGGAGGAATGATAACGCTTTGGAACCGCAAGGAGGTGGAGGTTTGGTTTTCTTTTAATATGGAGCACGTTTTAGGTGTTCAAGGTCAATTTTTGAAGTCTGGAGAGCAGTTTACCATTTTAAACGTGTATGCACCGTGTGATTCTCAACGTCAACAAGTGCTTTGGCAAAATATTGTTGTTCGGTTGGCGACTATGTCGGACGAAAATGTGTGTATATGTGGCGATTTCAATGCGGTTCGGTGTCCGGAGGAAAGAAGGAGTGTGGGAGGCGCTGTCAATCTCTCTAGCAGTGCAAGTTTTAACGACATGATCGACAGCAATTGTTTGGTTGACTTACCTTTAAGGGGGCGCATATTCACCTGGTATCGAGGGGACGGGAGGTCTATGAGTCGGATTGATAGGTTTTTGTTATCAGAAAAATGGTGTGCGACGTGGCCTAATTGTTTCCAAATGGCATCGGCGAGAGGCCTGTCAGACCATTGCCGATACAATTATGTATTGATACTACAAATTGGGGACCGAAACCGGTTCGTATGTTAAAATGCTGGGAGACGTTTCCGGGATATGATTCTTTTGTTCGCGAGAAATGGAGCTCTTTTATTCTGGAAGGATGGGGTGGTTATGTGTTGAAAGAGAAATTAAAGCTAATTAAATTGGCGTTAAAGGAATGGCATGTGCGTCATTCAAAAAATTTACCGGCAAGAATTATCAGTCTAAAGGAGCGGATTGCGGCCATTGATGTTAAGGCCGAGAACACTCTTTTGACGGAAGAAGAAATCGAAGACCTACACGGGTACTCGGAAGAGATGTTTTCGTTAACTCGGATTAATTCTAGTATTTGTTGGCAACAATCGCGTCTGCAATGGTTACGAGAAGGGGACGCAAATTCCAAGTTTTTCCACAACATTATGTCTAGTAGGAGTCGCCAGAATACTATTCCTTTTTTTCTTGTGGATGGTGTGTTAATTGAAGGGGTCGACAATGTCCGGGCAGCAGTGTTTAATCATATCTCTTCTCATTTTAAAGCTTCCCGAGTGAGCCGGCCAAGTATGGAGGGATTGCAATTCCGCACCTTATCCGTTCGCGGTTGATTTAATTAAACCGTTCTCTAGTGAGGAGGTGAAGGCTGCGGTATGGGACTGTGATAATTTTAAAAGTCCTGGACCTGATGGAATTTCTTTTGGGTTTATAAAATTCTTTTGGGATATGCTGAAGGGTGACGTGATGCGTTTTTTGGTGGAATTTCACAGGAACGGAAAGTTGGCCAAAGGAATAAATAGTACCTTTATAGCTCTTATTCCGAAGGTGGATAGTCCTCAGAGTATGAATGATTTTCGGCCGATCTCACTGGTTGGATGCATGTATAAAATTTTGGCTAAGGTCCTTGCAAATCGTCTTCGATCTATCATTGGCAGTGTTGTTTCTGACGCTCAGTCGGCTTTTATTAAAGGTCGGCAGATTCTTGATGGGATTCTAGTCGCAAATGAGGTAGTCGACGATGCCCGGTCTCGAAAGAAGGAATTGTTATTGTTCAAGGTTGATTTTGAGAAAGCGTATGATTCCATTGATTGGAATTACTTGGAGCAAGTAATGATAAAAATGAGATTTCCGACTCTTTGGCGAAAGTGGATTACTGAATGTGTGGGGACCGCTACAACATCCGTCTTGGTAAATGGGTCTCCAACGGAGGAGTTTCCACTGGGTAAGGGTTTAAGGCAAGGGGACCCCCTCTCACCCTTCCTGTTTCTTTTAGAGACGGAGGGGTTTCATGTGTTGATGGAGGCGTTCGCTGTGAATAATCTCTTTACTGGGTATACGGTGGGTTGTCATGATCCGGTGGTGCTGTCACATCTTCAATTTGCGGATGATACCATTATTTTATGCGAAAAATCTTGGGCTAATATTAGAGCAACGCGCGCCATTCTGCTGCTCTTTGAAGATTTGTCTCGTCTTAAGGTGAATTTTTCCAAAAGTTTATTGGTAGGAATTAACATCAACGGGTCATGGTTGTCTGAAGCGGCTACCGTGTTAAATTGTAAGGTTGGTACTATTCCGTTTATGTATTGGTTTGCCTATTGGTGGGGATGCGAGTCGTTTGATTTTTTGGGAGCCTCTCATAAAGAAAATAAATTCTAGACTGTCGGGTTGGAAATCGAGACATTTGTCGTTGGGTGGCCGTCTGGTTTTACTGAAGTCTGTCCTGTCATCACTGCCTGTTTATGCTCTTTCTTTTTTCAAGGCTTCGTCAGGTATTGTCTCCTCTATTGAATCTATTTTAAATAATTTTTTTTTTTTTTTTT
>Ga0228710_1003551_pt1 | contig 24737 bp, 16 predicted proteins | sample MedpolnodulmetaG_FD_177995 | JGI IMG/M metagenome (GOLD analysis project Ga0228710, IMG submission 177995) | Root nodule microbial communities from Medicago polymorpha collected in Santa Monica, California, United States - pink nodules | ecosystem: Host-associated > Plants > Roots > Nodule...
GCCGCCATAAAAAATTTATTTTGAATATCAACATCTCATTATATCGTAGTTCAATACATTGAATAATTCATTTTGGTTTTTAAAGTGACAATTTTTTTTTGTGTGGCTAAAACAGATTTTTAACACACATTTTGTGAAATTCAAGACCTGTGTCATTTTGCAGCCATTAACAAAAGCCTTTATTTTCAATTTTGTTTTTTAATCTACAATTGACACATAGACATATCAAATTGACGACGGTGTTGATTTCGACAAGTCTATACCAGCAAACCTTTCAACACTGCGAACTTACCACATGGGGATTGACAACTCTAAATTAAGTGGCATTGGCTTATCATGACAGTTGCATTATTTTGTTGAGTTTTGGTTGCACATATAAGGGTAGATTTTCTTTTAGTAATGATGAATATTGTTTCCCTGTTCGTTGATTATACAATGTTATCTTCATTTTTTAACTTGATCACTATCATACTTTTTGCTAAGAAAGAGCAACGTTTCCTTATCACTAGAGTTGCATTATTTTGGTGAATTTTAATTGCATTAATTATGATAATTATTTTTAATTTATTTTTCTTTGTTGATTATGCAATTGTTGTCTTTATTTTTTTTTAAACGTGATAGTAAGGTGTTTGTTATATTAAGTAATTTAGTAACATGCTTTCTATTAGAATATATGTGATTAACTAATATTAATCATTTGCAAAAGTAAATATGTATGTATTGCCTTTGGTAAAATCTCTGTGATTACCGAATATTGAGCATTTGCAAAAGTAGAGATGTATGTAGTATCTTTTGTAAAATTTCTTTTATTAAATTTTTTTTGATCATTGTCCAATGCAACTAAGAGAATTTTGGATCGATCATATAGTGTCCATTTTCAAATGTATAGTGAGGCTAAACATGTGTTGTTTGTTCATATCATATCAATAGAGAAGATAAAAATGATGATTCATATTTTTTTGTTTTGTTTTGCAATACTGTAAGCATGAAAAAAAAGAGCTTGATAAGAATTGTGTTTCTTTAGATCATAAATATGTTTTGCAGAAGAGGAATGCTAGCAACACACATTCTAACACACACCTTTCAACACACTCTCTTTAATTGGTTAAAACAATGCTAGATGCAAAAAAATTCTTTATTTTCAATTATAAATTTTGGTTAATTCTTTTGTTTTGCTAGATGCACATTTTTGCATTACTTTTCTACTTAAGTTTGCCCATTGTATAGCTTTGAAAGATGCTCAAATGCACAGTTTTGCTTTCTTATTCACAACTAAGTTTATGAACATTCTACATGGATTTTGATATCAGCACTATATGTATATTTCAAGAATTCAAATTTATGTTTTCATAAAATGGAACGTTATTCTTTATTGATATCAATACTAGACTTTTATACATTCTGTTTTGATATGATGTACAATTTTGAAAAGATACTATTATGCATTACGTTTATAAACTTTGCTCTCAAATATATGAAATCATAGATTGTACTAGATGTTGTTAAATATTTCGAATGGTATGCTCCCATGAGGTTCGAGTGGTTCAGGCTGCGATGATTCAGTATTTTTTGGGTGCTCTTCTTTGGTTCTTGGGGTACCTCTCTGTAGTTTGTCGGGAGGTTGCTTTCTGCAGGACACATGCAATTTTTTTAAAAATATGTCGCAGTTCCAGATGACAGTGTGTATTTTAGTTTTTGCAGGTCATTTTTTGGGTTACGATTGAATTCCCTGTCGTGGTTTTTCTGTGGAGCTGATATGTTTCCTGTTGATGCTCGAGTCAGGGGTTCTGTTGTAGTTTGTTATGGGATGGGGCTAATTCTCTAATTTTGGTGGTTGAGGATATTATACATTTTTTGTTTCTATTTGGCGTTATTTGTTAATTTTTCTCCCATTTTTGAAAGGTTTGCTTCAACTTTTGTGCATTTGTTATTGTTTGATTTGTGTCGGAAGGCTTTTCTTCCATGCTTTATGTCATGTGAATGAATATCACTTCTAAGGTATAATAATAGAACAAAATCAAACCCCATAATTTTGAAACGATGCATGATTTAATCCATTTAGATTGCGTTAGCGGTATCAAATTGTTGGTGGTAAGATAGAGTTGAAAGTAAATTTGTGTGGCATTCATTGTGGAAAATACTTATGTACAACAATTTTACAGATATTAATCTTCAAATGTTATTGCTTGATGTAAAGGTAATATTTAACTTAAATTATACAATACTCATTTGTATTTTGGATGTTGTTTTTATCGAAGGTGAAATCTTAAATAAGCCAGGCGATGATGTCTTATAAGTTGTGTTTTTTTTTAATTGTCATAGGTGCTAGAGTTCATGGACATACTTAAATTCGTTTCAGCTTATGCGGAAAGATAAAGCATTCATGAATTGCCTGATTTGCATGACATTCTTTTCTTCTATCATTGTATGGCACTTATGGATAAGCACTATGTGTAGTTTATGATACAAGTAACTGATACAAACTAGCAACTACATTTTTTAATTATTTGATATTTAGTATAAAGGAAAAATTCAAATAGTTATGTAAAATACATGTTACTTTTAATTACATCCAGTAAAAATTGTCCACAAAAAAAAGTATAGCATTAGAATATTTTTTGAAATTTGTTTACTTTTTTTTCCGTCTAATTTCAAGCCAAGAATAACTAATTCCTAATACATTTAACTATTGAGCCTAATTCATTAAGGAAGTCTAAACTCATGAAATCTATGTATTTACATTGAAGTTAATGAGATGTAGTGGATCAAACTGACAAGTCTTTAGAATCATCATCAACCTATTGTTGCCAATTGTCATGCATGTACCTTCCCATTACCAATGTAGTAAATGCTCGCAAGAATTTAAATTAGCATAATATACATTTGTATATACTACATTTCAAATATATATAAAAAAAATCAAACAATGTTGATGTGTACATTAAATGTTTGGTTTCTCTTCTTATATTCGAGTCCGGAGGGAGTAGCTATTGGTTCTAAAAAAACTATGATTGAACGAATAAGCAATGAATCATTAATCTATGCATAAGTTGTAGAAAGTTAACACCCTGCACATTTTAAGATAGTTGGTAGAAAGTTAACAAAATGTCCTACAAAAGTATATGTTCAGATATCAAAAGTAACCCCTCAAAAAAAATATATCAAAAGTAAAATCGATAAGTGGTAGAAAGTTAGCACTCTGCACATTTTAAAATCGATATGTTTTCTTTTCTATGTAATGAATCATATTGCAATATATTAGCTTCCGCACGGGTAAAAGTTCTAGTATGGTTCAAATTTCATAATCCGAACAAAGAGTATTTAAAAAAAATAAAAGATAGGACGTGCGAATAAGTCATAGGGTTGGAAAAGTAATGGTCAATACATATTAGGTTTCTAATAACTTAACTTTCTAAGGTCCAATATACTAAGTAACAAGAAAAAGTTAATTGTTTTTATATGGTGACCATAAATGGCTTTGGACTTAAAGCAATAATCACTCCTGGAGTTTCACAGATATTACTATTTAATATGTTTCAATTTGGACTTATTGAATATATTTATCTAAGCGCAAATTCTGAAGAAATTAGCTTGCTCACGGGTGCACTCAAGGAAGTAGTTCAATCGTTCAAAGGAAATATTGCAAGAAAAAGAGCCATTTATCTCAAGTTTTACTCAACATATCCCGATTTCTCTACTAATCAATCAGCCATGCATTGTGTTATTGTGTTTACATTGGATTAAGTAATCATCAATATCCACTAATGGAAGAAGCAAGAGAAGAAAACCTTAGTGAAGAACAAATCAATATGATTATTGCTAATCAATTAGCAAACATATATTCTCAATACCAACCAATTAATAAGAATTCTTATATTAAGGTACTTGGCAAAACAAAAAAATATGTTGCTCTTAAGCAAGACAAGTGGCAAACTAATCCATGAGAAGGACATGCAACTTCTAACAAGTTTTGAAGTCACATATTACTCATTGGACAAGAAGATATTAAACTACAAGCCAAACATTTTAAGTGAATTGTTTTTAAGTATAAAAGAAAGTATTAATCATGCTTGTGAACGATGCATGCATGAAGGAAAGGCTCAAGCAAGTGCCAAGTATAAGGACATGTGTCATGAAGAAGGGGGAAAAAGTCATGATGAAAATGTAGTGCCACCATGCATGGAGACATGTCATTACTAATGTCATAAAAGTATGTAAGAATGAATAGTGTTAGGATCAATAGCACTCTGATGAATAGTATTATGTATGAATAGTAGTAGGGCCTTTTGGCTTATAAATAAGGGCTTGTACGAGTGTAGTAGCAAGCTCTATGAAAATCTCTCTTTGTTGTATGAAGTTTCTCTAAGAAACTTGTCTAAGTCCTTTAAGATTTAGTTGTTGGCACCTTGGTGCTTTTTTCTTGCAATCACTTTTCTATTAATAAAATTCATCCTTCCACTTACTCAAATTTATTTAATCCTCTTATTACTACATATTATCCACTTATTACTACATCTATGTTTACCACTAATTCTACTTAGAGCTACGGGCGCAGCGGTGGACCAAACACTAATTCATCGAAAATCATGAGCAAGCATATCTACTTAACTTTGTCTAACTTAATTTAAGTTTTTATTATACATATGTTATAATGCTAGCACTTATGTTTCATTTATTATTATGTTTAAGTATTTTCATTTTGACTACTAGTTAATATAATTATCTACTAATTATGGGTGATAAAAAACACTTAAATATTATCGAAGAAGATGAAAATTATGAGGGAAGTATTTTAATTGATCACACTCTATTTTAAAAAATACAAAAGGAAGATCTAGACTTAACTAAAGATGTTAATATGAAAGGAAGGGAAAAAAATTGGTTGAATTATGAAAAAATTCAATCAACAATAGAACATTATGTACTATCGAAAATTAATTAACGAGACACCTACAAATATTGATGATGCTCAAGGACATACATGTATTCAGCTATTAAGAAGAAATTTATGGAGTTAAAAAGAAATATAAAGAAAGAAGAACATAGAAATAAGATTGGATATATTCATATAGGAGCAATACAAGTTTTAATTAAAGCAACTTTTCAAGAAGGAATTAATTCTCTGGTAGAACTAGTATTAAAGGATGAAGAATCACAGATCCGGTTGATAAAATACTCGGAGTTGTTGAAGGTAATCTAGCCTATGTCAAACTAAAATTTTAAATACATCATAATATAGGAATCCCTTTAGATACTCAAAGATTAGATCAAGCACTTACTCTTGAACATAGATATTTAAGAGGAAATTTAAGGGGACCAGGTGATAAAATATTTTCTATCACTTATTGTGTTAATTATGCATTAACAAATTCTCATCATAGTATTACTTTTAGATATAATAATAGAACAGATGTCCCTAGTCTATTTGAAGATATCGGAAAAATTTATTACACAAAGAGAAATCAAATAACTGAATTAGAAACTTTTATAAATAAATCAAAGATATTGGAGTTAAAAGGAACACGAATACTTAAACCAATTAACTCCAATATCTAATTTGTTTAGGTATCCTTATTCCTTTTAACTCCAATATCTAATTGGTTTAGGTATCCTTGTTCCTTTTAACTTTAATATCTTTGATTTATTTCTAAAAGTTCCTAATTGTGTTATTTCATTTCTCTTTGTGTTAATAAATTTTTCCTATATCTTCAAATAGACTAAATTAAGTTAAGCAAAGTTAAGTAGATATAGCTGCTCATGATTTTCGATGAATTAGTGTTTGCTCCACCGCTGCTTCCGTATCTCTAAGTAAGATTAGTGGTAGATATAGATGCAGTAATAAGTGGATAATATGTAGTAATAAGAGGATTAAATAAATTTGAGTAAGTGGAAGGATGAATTTTATTGATAGAAAAATGATTGCAAGAAATAAGCACCAAGGTACCAACCACTAAATCCTAAAGGACTTAGACAAGTTTCTTAGAGAAACTTCATACAACAAAGAGAGATTTTCTTACAGCTTGCTACTACTCTCGTACAAGCCCTTATCTATAAGCCAAAAGGCCCTATTACTATTCATACATAATACTATTCATCAAAGAACTATTCATCCTAACATTATTCATTCTTACATAATTTTATGACATTAGTAATGACATGTCTCCATGCATGGTGGCACTACATTTTCATCATGGCTTTTTCTCCCCTTCTTCATGACACATGTCCTTAAACTTGGCACTTGCTTCAGCCTTTCCTTCATGCATGCATTGTTCAGAAGCATGATTAATACTTTCTTTGATACTTAAACATAATTCACTTAAAATGCTTGGCTTGTAATTTAATATCTCCTTGTCCAATGAGTAAAATGAGACTTCAAAACTTGTTAGAAGTTGCATGTCAATGGAAATATCTAATTGGTTTAGAGTCAAAACTAATCTTAATTGTTGCAATTAGCGGAGTGGAAAAATATGTTTCCCCCTCAAATACAATTAGATATTGCAGTGGAAAAATGCAATACGTTTTGTGATTGATAGGTATTGTGGAGGTGGAAAATAGTATTGATTCCAATGGGTGTTAAACGATGAAATAGAGTTGACATTTTACTAGTTATTGAGATTTTCCTGAATTCACATTTCCTTTAGCGTAGTCTAAGATAGTTATAAAGTAATTAATGGAGTTTATTTTATAATAGTGTTGGATATGACGTGTATTAGTGAGTCCATTTGTTATAATATTATTGGGCAATATGATGAACAATACATATAGTACTGTTTGTAAGTTTAATCCTTCTAGAAAATGTCATTTGGGCGTGAACTCGTATTGAATTTGGAATGGTTGAAAAGGGTTAAAATTGATATTTTTAATATGGCTTAAATATGTCTATAGTCCCTGTAAATTGGGCTCAGTTGAATTTTAGTCCTTGTACTTACTAATCCTCCCAAAATTTTCCTGCAAATTCTAATCATTTGAGTTTTGGTCCAAATCTCATTTGATTACTTATGTGGCACATAATTAGTGATGTGGCAATGACGTGGCTAACTCAGCAAATTCCATCTAAAATGACCATTTTGCCCTTAATTAAATAGACATGTGCAAAATGACCATTCTGCCACTTTCTTCTTCCCTCTTCAAAACCCACATCTTCACAACTTGCACACACTTTTCTTCTTCCTCTTCCATGTTCTCTTTTCATTCATAACCCAACAACTACAAGAACAAATCTTCAAACACACAACACAAACTCAGACATGAAATTCCAAATCATGAAATAAAAATCAAAAAATTCATTTTCTTCCCCATTAATCAATCACAATCGACAGATCAATCAAAAATCAAGAACTGTGTTATTGTTTGTTTTTTAGGTGGGGCAAGAGCAATTGGATTTTGTTTTATGGGAGTTTATTTTTGGGTGTTGTTGCTTGGCGTGGCTGACAGGCTTCTGTTTTTGTTATCCTGCTGTTTTGTTCCTTGACTTGCGCCTGTTACATCTTGTGGCATGGTTGCCTATTAATAAATCTTTGCTGATTCTAAAAAAAAATCAAAAATCAAGAAGAGGGAGGAGGAATGTGAAAAAACGGTTGAATTGAAAAAGATAAATGGGAAGGGATAGAAATGAGAAGGGTTTTTCGGGTCAGGTTGTTGGGCAGAGGAAGGTGGTCGTGGTGGACAAGGTGGAGAGGTGGTGAGGGAGGTGTAGGGGAGGAAGGTATTAGAGAGAAGTGGGTGAAGAGGGAAGAAGAGGGTTCTGAAGAGGGAAGAAGGAAGAGGAAATCAAAAGAGGTACTTTGGGTATTTTATGTGTGTCTTGAGTCATTAAGGGTAAAATGGAAACTTCATGTGCAAAAAGCTGAGTCAGCGAGGTTCTTACCCAGTCAGTTGGTGCCATGTAGGCACCACATAAGTAATCACTTGCCACAAGTGCTAACAAAAGTAATTAGGACCAAATTTCAAGTGATTAATAATTGTAGGGAAATTTTGGGAGGATTAGTAAGTACAGACACTATAGACATATTTAAGCATTTTAATATTTTATAGGGGTGAAAACATAAGTGTAGTGGTGTGAGGTAAATTTTTATAATCAATGATAATGTAAGAACTGCATAACAAAATAAAGCCCAATTGCTATTACATTAAAAAAAGATTTTTGCTCTTCCCCCAGAACAAAACACTTGCGCCCTGCAGCCATACCCAAAATGCCCCTGCGCTAGTTAACTTGCGCAAGTGTAACACAATGTGCAAGTTAAGTTACGTGACATTAGTTAAGTGGCGCACATTGGCTTTTTTTTATAATTTATTTACTATTTTCAAATTATTTTATTTACTTTATTCTAAATTATTTTATTTACTTTATTCTAAATTATTTGTTCACTTTATTCTAAATTATTTGTTCACTTTATTCTAAATTATTTATTTACAATATTCTAATTTATTTATGCATTTAAAATAAATTCAAAATTAGAAAATAAATTCTAATTTATTTAAGCACTTAAAATAAATTCGAAATTAGAAAATAAATTCGATTTTATTCTAATTCAATATTTATTCTAATTTATTTATTCTTTAAATACAAAATTAGAAAATAAATTCGATTTTATTTATTCAATATTTATTTATTCAATACATAATCATAAACATAAAATAAATTCAAATATAATTACAAATAAAAAACAAAATTAATAAAATAACTTTCATTTTATTAATATCATTCAAACATTACAATAATTTATTTGAATTCACTATCTACTTATTAACATTTTACCACTTTGGGGTAAAATGTTATTTTTACCCTCTTCGGTATATAGCAATAGCTCTTGGGGAAAATAGTGATTAGTGTTGTTGGGGAAAAAGACATCAAGATCCCTTGAGGTAAATTTAAATTTGGTTCCTTTTATACCCCCATGATGATTCTTTTTACCCACGGTAAAAGGATTTTTGGAGTAAAAGGAAACAAACTTAATTTTACCTCAAGGGATGATGTCTTTTTCCCCAACTCGACCAACCACTATTTCCCCCAAGAGCTATTACTATATACCTAAAGGGGTATAAAGAGCCCAGAGACTATAGAAGCAAAAAAGAAGAAGAGAAAGAGAGGGAGAGAGTGAGGAGGGGGAGAAAGTGATATGGTGTGAGGAATTAGGGAAGTATGGAGGGGTATTTAGAGGTGGGAATGGTAGTATAGGTTATAAACATCATTAATGTGGTCAAAAAACATGTAAAATTTGGTAAAAAAACGTGTGGATTGAATGTTGAAAAACCGACCACAGTCCAAAAAAAAAGTTTGTTCTTCAGCTCTGACCATCGGCCAACGTGCGTGAGTTAACTCGCGCACATGCCAGTGGTGCGTGACTTAGGTCACGCAGAGCTTATAAGGTGCGTGAGTTAAGTCACGCTGCGTGACTTAACTCACGCAGGGATACAACAGGAAAACATGATAGCGCGAGCAAAAGTTGCAGGGGGGAGAGCAGAAATCTTAAAAAAAAAGGGTCCAAATGTGATATGGACTTGGTAAGAACACAAAGTCTTCACAATAATTAACATTAGATGAATATAATTGTATTCATGTAGTTTGGTTGGGTATGTATCTTTCATCCAATATGTCATATTTTTTATATATTTAATTTATTTTAAAATAAATTTAAAAGTTAAACAAATTTTACTTAGTGAGTACTAGTACTCAATCAGACTCCAAGGTACATAAGAATTTATCTTAACGGTTTTGGTAATAAGGTCACCATCTTTTAGAGGACCTACACCAGTTTCACCACTCATGGGAAGAACAATATCATCTCCACCACCAATGAAAGCCCCACCACGTTTGAGAGGACCAACACTATTAAGGAAGTGGAAATATAGAGCATTTAAGGATGGGGAATACAAGGAGAAAGCAAAAGAAATAAAGGGATTGTCTTTGGCAAAGGTCATGTGAAGAATTCTTTGTCTAAAGCTCCAACTACTTGAATAATAATCTTTCTCTCAAAGTGAAACTTAAAAAAATTAGGTTTCATATTTTCATCTAAGGGAGAAGAAGACCGACTTCTTATTGGTTTAATTTGTCAACTCTTTGTAAATAATTTGTCAACTCTTTGTAAATGGAAATCCCCGTCCATCCTATCATATTCTTAGCAATTCAAGACAATTGAAGAGGATGAAGTCACCATTATATTGGGGAAATATTATCATTGTAGAGTAAAATGAGTTTTCAATTTCTTTCAAAAATCGGACAAATTAGTCTCTATTACGTAACAATGAGTGGAATTACATATGGTCTTGTCGAATAACCAGTTAACGCCCTAATCACATTCTCTAATGGCACAACTTAATATAAGGATCAATTTGTCAGACGGCGTTCAAAATCAGGGATTTCTTGCATATTTGTAAATTTCAAGGGTAAATTGATTGATTTCTATGATTTCAAGAAGTGAATCGGTGATTTACTCAACTACTCAATTATTACTACACTTGACAATGCACTTCATTATTATAAGGCCTCGGGATTTGCCTAATGTATTTGCTAGTTATTCATAGGGTGTAACAGTTCGATTTGGTTATGTTTTCAGTAAAAAAAAAAAAAAAAGGCCAAACCGACTAAATCTACATAAGGTCGGTTTGGTTTGGTTGTCAGCGTTCATAAGTGAACCGAACCAAACTAAACCAATGATATACGGATTTGTCCGGCTATTTGTTCGCCTGAAAATGTAAATAAAAAAGTAAAAAAAAAAGGTTCAATACTTGTATTTATTTAAATACTGAAAGTAGAATTTATAAAGTTTCGGTAAACATTATACGAATACCTAATTGAGCATAGACAAAAAAAAAGTTGTTTTTAGCTTCTGTAAAAAATTGTTCTTTTATAAAATTTTAATTTGAAATAATATAATTAAAGATGAACTATTTGAATACCTAATTGAACAACTTAAGTTATATGTGATGGTTACTAACTACTTAATTATATAAATTTCAGTCATCCAATAAATTCAACTAAGCGAATAGAAGTTTTAGTTTTTCTTTCTTCTCTATAGATTTCTCTCTTTTGTGTGATGATGTCAATAAAATGTTCGATCTACTTTAGGATAAGTTAAAATGGGTTTAGTAAACTTATCAGTTTAGTTCACCCGTATATTGAAAATCGAGAGAATCGAACCAGTTTAGTTCGGTTTCCTTCTATTCTTTGATTTTTGATCCAAACTGAAAAAATTGGTAATTCTCGATTTGATTTTTTGGATTTATCAATTTTATCCGAACAGTTTACACGCCCAAGTTATTCAAAATTAGATGTTAACAAAAATTGATTAAGTATTATTCCGCATAAAAATCAAACTCAAATTCTCCTAAACTATTCGTGATTTGATGGAAGAATTAACCTAAAATGATTGTTCCATTTTCTGCAATGATATAACGAATACAAAACAATTGAAATTAAGGATTATAATAACGTCTAAAAGTGTACAAACAATTTGAATGAAATCCTCATGTGGTAGGAACATAATTAAATCTCTTTCGTACCCACTGATTGCCTATTTTCAATTGATATATATACCTAAGAACGTTCTGTCAATTGTCTAGTGGTTATTAAACATTCGAGACAAAAAGAATAAAATCATTCTCACGAGGGTGATCATCCTAACATTAATTTGCTTATTCTTTTTATTTATTTATTTATTTCATTTAGACATTCAATCAACATCTGACTAGTTTGGTCAAGAAAATTAACAGCTAATTCAGTTTATAATTTGCAGTTAGATTTATGTAGCTTTCAATGCAGAGGAAACAGTCACTACCTGTTGACAAAACATCAGGGGCCTTTCCTTTTTTAGTAGGAATGTTATGTGGACACCCAATTTGACGTCCTAGCTAGATGATATAAACAATACAATTATTTTAAGACAATGTTTAGGATAACATTATTTCTCGCTTTCATAGTGTTTTTACTCTCTCTTCCATCCATTCTCTCCATTGCTTTTATCATAAATAAAAAAAGAGGGAAGAAAGTTGTTTCAAAATGATTTTACAAATACCTTTTTTATTTGTTTTTTTTTTACAAAAAATATCATTTCTCTATAACCATATAACTTAGGTATGGTGTGACTGTTTTAAGCAAGTGGATCCTCTCCCACTGGCATCCCTGCAACAGCCTTTCAATCTAATAAACCAACCATTAGATACATCCAATGGATGATATGGAAAGACAATAAAATTTTGAAAAACAATCTGCAAATATCTCCAAATTTAATTCGTGCACATAAATATCGTTTGCATCTATTACATGATTCTCAAAATGAGCAATCAGTGCAAATAAATATGATAAGAGGAAGACTGCTGGTAGCTGCACAGAATGTGGAAAGCTGAAAGGTTGTGGTGCTTTTGAGAGATCAGACCTGAAGTTATGTTACTGTGCGAAACATTATCCGAAGGCGGACGGAGCAAACCTGAAGTTTAAAAATCAATATACATCATTTTTCATTTTGCTTGACTTCATTGCAGAAACTTTTGTACTCTTTTTTTGAGTTTATTACATTTGATTTGGATAGTTTTTTTATTATTTTTAATATAAGTTTTCATGAAATTTGATACACATGCTACGAGAGAGTAAAAGAGCAAGAGTTTAGTTGTAATAGAATATTGTTTCATATTCACACAGTGCAGGAAGAATTTAATTAACAGTGGAGAAGAGGAGCCACTATTCACAAAGACACTTGTTTACGTGTTTTTCAACATTTTATTGTCTTTTCATATCATCCATTGGATGTATCTGATAGTTGTTTTATTAGATGGAGAGGCTGCTGCAGAGACGTCAGCTGGAGAGGATCCGGATCCCTGTTTTAATAATTATTTTCTCTCACCAGATGGAAACAAGATAGATTCGAGAGTTTATTTTATATAATATCAGATACAATGTCGCATTTTGTGTTGCCAAATAACACATTGTTTTAAAGAGGATGATAATATCTGGTGCTATTTTTTTTTTCCTTCTCTTAGCTTGGCACTTAAAAAATAAAATCTTTGGTGAGAAAACCCCATTTATGCTTTATATGCTGGCACTTGACATTGATGTGGAAGTTTGTTTGGCTGATGAAAATATTGGTATATTAATGAGAAGAATAGCAAAAGAGAAGGAAGAAAGAGAACGGTGGACTGTACAGATCTCGTAAAAAAAAAAAAAAAATCTAACATTTAATTGGAAATTACATTTGTATCCTTTAGTATTAATTTTCTCAAAAAACAAAAACATGAGCATTTTGTGTCCAAGTGAAAAGGTGTTGGTTGCTAAAATAGACCTTTATGAAAATGAGTGAGTCTATTGTAGCAAACCCCATATATATATATATATATATATATATATATAACTTAAAACAAATATCCTTTTATGTCATTTTATACTTATCAACTACTTCAACAACTAATTTAACCAAACACTTCAATTTTAATAAATCAACTTTTCAGCTATAAGCTATCAGTTATAAGACATCAGCTATAATCTAACTTTTCAGCTATCAGCTAACTTATAACTTATTTTTATTAAACACACCCTAAATGGAAGAATAGTTGTTAAGCAACGTATAGGTGAAAATGTCCAAATATTTATACCACAAGGTTTTAGAGTTAAAATGCGATGGTGAAACTCACTTTGATTGCCTTCAGTGCAATGTGATGAACAATCTCCGTGTTTAAGGCCACTCACGAGTTCCAATAGCTGCATTTCATCTCAACATGATTTCAATTACTACAAAACTTATATATGGAGAGAGAGAGAAAGTTGTATAGAAACAAATTTAAGTAATAGGCCCAACAAAGGACAGGAAAGGAAAATCAAAAGAGAATTACTTTTTCCACACTTCTCACGCATCCTTCAAAATGACCGGTTTACCCATGTTTGAATTTTATAATTAAACTGAATCGTATTTGATATTTTTCAGATTTTATAATTTGATTCATGCTTAACCTATTTTTCTCAAAACAATGACATAAACTATTAAAGTGACATAAATGAAAATGCAAAAATTGAAAGAGATATATTACAACCGACAAGAATTGAATATATTTTACTATTTGACCAAGAATCCATAAAATATTTACATTAGTATAACAGTTATTACAACAAAATATTACACACCCAATCTAAAGCTGCAGAGCAAGAAGATTGGGCGAGAAATAGGAAAAGGCTTGTCATCCCTCTCGCATATCCTCAAAATGGAGGAGACGGGAATACAAGATGTTGAGTGGGAGGAGACTTTAATGAGAAACCCAAATTTCAGATGAATTGTGGATCCAAAATGATATGTGGTGCAAATTTGCAGAGTGGGCCATCACTTTGAAGAAAAGTATGAAAGAAAAAGATAGAATGTGAGTTGGAATGTGAAATTGTGAAGAATACATGAATGTATATCTATAGACACTAAGCAAACTTAGACTTTAACGAAGTCAAGATAAGTCTGAAACATGTGGTCAACATTACTGACAAGTCAAATAAATATGTAAAATGCATGAAATTAACCATATTTTCTAACTAAACCACTATCTAGATTATGGCATGATTCGGATTATATAATCCAAAATCATTCCCATATTTCGGATGATATAATCGGAATCACTTCCGGACTGTGTAAAAGCTTGTGCTTTGGAGGATTTGGAACATTTAAGATTATATAATTCGAATCAGTCATGTACAAAACTTTTTTGTGGTCTACAACGTATATCAACTTCTATAAATTGACGTATTTAGTTCATTTGCAAACGACAACAGAAAACCATAAACACTTTTCAAGTAGATATAAACACCAAGCTAGTTGTAGTGTACTATAAGAGGGAAACCTAATCTATTTAGGATATATGTTGATGTCAAACTCTCTGGTTTAAAGGACCAGCTGGACCAAATTAAATGTCGTCTCAACCATAGAGACAGAAAAAGAACAGATAATGTTGAGTATCGTCATCGTTAGTTGACTCAAATGGGCTATTCAGTTCACCAAGATGAAGCTCCGGACGACAACACGATGTGAGAACAATGTTCTCTATAATTGGTCAACATTGTTCGAGGGACCGATCGACTTAGATACTTCCTCAGTTAGATATTTCCAAGATATTCATAAAAGTTTAATCACGCCCAGGACTTACGAAGAAATCAAGGCTTGCATGGATAGACCAGATGATGATTTTAGTTTGATTGATCCATGATCATATACGTTTTTTATTATGTTATTTTATGTGTTGTTGAAATTGTTATGTTTAATGACAATTTTTTAAAAAAATTCATGTGTTCTGGACACGGTTCTAATTATATAACCAAACAAATCTAAACATTGTCAAACTCTTCAAACCTCAAGTTTTAACATAGTTTAGGAATGATTCAGATTATATAATTCAAAATATTATGGGAATGTATCCAACTTATTTAATTTGAAACATTACCAAAATGTGAATTGTGGCGTACAAGCAATGTTTATTGTGTGTTTAATGGACTTTTGGTCAATTTGATTGTAGTTATAATCTAGGAATGTTTTGTGGCAATAAATAGTCTTGCATTCTTCAATATTTTTAATCATTTTTCACTGTGTCGTAATTTTCAATTGAGAGTGGATTATGATACCATGGTCACTACTGAGCATTCATACCATCCTCAAAATTGTTATGCATTTTTTTGCAGGGATAATACGATGATCAACAAAAACCTTCGTATCAATTATAAATTGAATTCTAGCTTGTGATAGAATTCAAATTATATAATTTAAAATCTTGCAGAAAAAATGTTCGAATTATATAATTTGAATAGTGATTTATTAAGAATTTTAAAAAGTGCACGAGAATCATAGAGGTTGGAAAAACAAATTCTCAAATCAAAATATGCTCGTGTGTGGGTGGGCTCAAAAGAGGGTCATTGACAATGAAAATACCTGAAGCCCAGACAATGGAGGTAACACATGAAAACGAGGCTTCATAGCCACCCAACAAATGTAGCCCTAATTCCTTTACAATTCCATGTGAATTTTGAACCAATCGTGGCATATTTGAACTTCTGTCTGTTTTTTTTAAAGCACAACTTATTATGAGTACCAAATTGTTGTTGGTTTCCTTTGTTAGCTTAGTTGTTATTGATGCTATTATTATTATTATAAAAATGTTAACTGGTGTCCCCAGGACACTGATTAAGGAATTAAAAAATGAAATATTTCTTCGAAAATTGTGTATTCTATTTTTTCAAAGTTGAAGTAAAACCATGTCTTTTCTTTCTATTTTTAGTTTCTTAACTAATGTCTGGGACACTGGTTAACAAGACCATTATTATTATTATTATTATTGGTGTTGTTATTTGGTTTTCTTAAGGCTCCTTGTGAGATTATTAAAATGCAAGACAAGCCTATAAGTGTGCACTCTAATATGAGCCTGTGGGGGCTTGTATGTCTCAAAGGATTCAGGGGCGCCTAAGAGCAAGAGAAGGAGAGGAGAACGAACTATTTTCCCCTGGACATATATGGTCCAACATACAGCTAGTTAAGATCGATATATAGTGGCATTTATTAGCTCTGAATAATTAAATACGATAAGTAAGATAGTCAATTAATCTAAAAGCAAGTATTTGAATTTCTGCTAATTAAAAATTTTATTATTTGTATAATATTTAATTTTTAATTCATACAAAAGTTAAATATCACTATATTATTTTAAAATTCATTCATGCAGACCAAATTTAAGAATAAATTAGACATTTGAACTGTATGATCTTATAGATAGAATTCTGTTGCATATTAATAAAATATCAAATAGTTTTGAAATTTTGAAAAAAAATAAACTGTAGGTTTTGCACAAAAAACTGAATATGTGAATGATGATTTACCTATTTTATTGTCTTAGTCATCGGATTCTCAGAAACAGGGGCCTATTGCAACAAAGAATAAATTTGTTCTATTTTAACAATAACATGAAGGAAATTAGTGTGCTTATTTACATAGCAGGAAATTATTATGCTAATTTATATTGATCACCTCTAAAAAAAAACTTATATTGATCAAGTTTGGAACAAGAAGGGAACATGATTTCAAGATTATGGACACCCCGAACCCACTTGTGTTGATCTAGTGGTATTGCCTTGGAACATCGGAGTGTGCTCCTCCTTAAAGTTTCATATTCGATTCTATCCGGTGCCAATTTGGGTAAGCTAATTTAGTTTATTAAGAAGAAAAAAAATTATCGACAAAATTGGATACATCATACAAAATGTTTTTCTTTTGATATAATAAGACCCCCTTTTAAATCTAATGAAGAACATATATCGTTGTTTTGATGTCCCACGTCATTTATATAACTAAACAACGGTTACAATCAAGTTTCAATTCTGTCAATTATTTTATTGTGGCTTAATTTTATTTAACCAGACACCGTTTAGTTTACATATTACTTTTCTAATTATGATTATCGATAATCTCTGCACTCACGCAGTCTACACATCGATGAGATAGCATTGAATCAAGATTAAACAAACAACATTTTAATACAAGTTTTTTCCCCAAGATATTAAGCTTAAAATCTAGACCATCTAGTCAAAATTATAGTGTCTCATGTCTGACCTTCATTATATCACACTACTAGAAACTCTCGATTTTCCTGCGGAATCAAGTGATAAATCTGCAGGAAACGGAAATTCCTGCCGATTTTGCCAAGGATTTGCACTCTCAGGTAATACCTTCGTGGGTAATTGTTTCCTGAGGATTTTTGAAACCGCAGGAAATTTCCACAGGAAGAGCCACTAATATCCGCAGGAAATGTTTGGTCAGAGTGGGAGAGATTCCCCTGCCCGTCAATGTTTCCTGCGAACGTTCCGCATGAAATTCCGCAGCAAATTTCTCAAGTAATGCCGCAGCAGAGCTATTTCCGCAGGTAATTCCTCAGGAAACTGAACCAATCCGCAGAAAAGTCCCCAGGAAATTTAATGGTTAATCAGAGCAGTTTGTTTCATCGGTACAATTTTTTTTATTATTTTCTATTAATGAATGCCAACAACCATATTAAAAGTCATTTTTAATTATTTGTTTGATATAGAAGTCTTTTTTTTTTTAAGATGATATAGAAGTTTATTAGAAACTATCTCAAGTCAAATTTGGCACATAGCATATGCGTTTTTTTAAAAACATGTAAAGAAGTAAAAAATCCAAAAATAGCATACACTCAAAAAAAATGGCAATAAAAACTTGTTCTTTGTAACAAAAACACTAGTCATAAAATACATCAAGTCTCCATGATTATGAAGCTGCAAAATATGCATAATAAACATTTCAAAAAACACTATAATATGACAAAATTCTCTTGCAAGACCTACAAACATTTCACTTGTATTAAAACTGCCACAAAAGGGCATTGGAACTACTTGCAATCTTGAAACAGAATCAACACTCATACACTGGCATTGACAGCACTTGCAATCCTACGCCAAAGATCAGCACACTCCTTACCAATTGGTCCTGTGATAACGGAACCTACAATGGACAACATGACGAATATGTGATATTTAAGGGAGTATATAATAGTGATACTCTAACACAAGCATATATATACAAAATTCGAAAATAGTTTCAAGACATACAAAATTTGATGCAATCAAGATGCCATTTATATCACAAGTCATAAAATTTTAAATTTGAGCCACCAAACAAATCAACTAGTGCACAGTTTGAAGCAAAAGCTCCACACCACTTCATGCATGCGTAAATTAGAACCGTCATTTCACTTTTCTACAACTGAAATAATCTATCAGGTGAAATTGCGTGAAGAAGTTACAACAGGCAATATTCGAATCCATTTTTACACCGGTTTAACAAATAATGACATTAATAATAACTGCTATAAGAAGCTTATCTAACCAATTTAAAAGTGATTCTCGCTAAAATAATTAATGTTTGGACAATTTCATGTAAAAGTAAGTTGAACTATAAATGTGTGTGTGAAACTCAATTCTAGAATCAAAAGTTGCAATTCCTAGCTTCAAATAGAGTCAATTATGAAGACAAAATCAATTATATTCAACAACAACCAAACATGTCATAATCAATTATACATCTTCAGAAGAATCTATTTTGGTCCTTTAGAACTGGAACCAAACAAAAACTAAATAGTTCTACAATTTATATATTAATTTGCATGACTTTTAGCTCAGTGGCCAAGTTTGTGGTTTTATCCCTCGCTGCAATTGGGTTCCATTCCTTATAAAGCCATTTTATGTAAATCTTTTTAGTATTCCATCCTTGTAATATGCTACAATAATATGAAATCTATGTTGAGTCAGACTTTATCGTTTGTGCATAACTTTAATTTGAGAGAAGAAACAGAGTTGGTGCAATATATAGTTAATAATAAGGTACAAGAGTTAATTTTGAGGAGGTTCAGAAAAACAAAATATAAAAAAATTGGTATAGATTTCAAGAGTTGAGAGGATGCAGCTGCATCCCCTGGAAACAATGTGGCTCCGCCACTGATCGGATTGTGTCATAATCTGACATTACAAGAATGTGTGTTTTCGAGGATGCTTTCCTAAGAACTTTGCAAGGAAAGTATCCTCAAAATGCATTTTCATGTGATTGTTGCACACCGCAAGTACCCCTATTGAAACGTAATGTTATTTTAATAGTTAACTGAGCATGACATCAAAAGTTAAAGATAAAATAGATATTATGTTATCTGCGAAACATCGAGATGCATGATGAGCAATATATGAAGACATAATTGAACCATTCAAAGTATATAATCGATTAAAAAAACATATGTTAAAGGAATAGTTTACAAAATTTAATCCCAACAATATTATTTCTCTAATCTTGTTTCTCATTTAGTGTTTTAGATCACTCCTTGTAAAATCAACCTCTTTCAATACTTAGAACTATAAAAATTGTGAAACAACATTGATATCGCACGAGTTTACGTGGATACAATAAGCACTAATACTTTTTTTTTTAAAATGCTAACAAATGTTCTTAAGACACATGATAACAAGTTTAAGGTGAAAATTTTATCTTAAATTTATATAATCAATACATTAAAACATCAAAAATCAACTTTTTTAAGTATAAATTATCAACATTTTTAAATCCTTAAGAAGGGCATTGTTAGCAAGATTTTTTATTTTTTTTATTTTTATAATTAATGCAATTTGCATATATCAAATAGTTCTCCAATATTTCAATGATCTACCATGATGTCATACCTTCTTCTACAATGATCATGGCTGTCTTTTCTCTAACCATCAATTCTAGACAAAGTGGACTGCTAGGTGTTGGAAATAGATGTTTGATCTTGCCCTCAAATTGACAAACTTTATGTAACCCCTTACTGTTGTAAAATATAAATGAGGACCACACTAATGAAGAAGCAGCTTGAAAATGGACGACAATCCCACGTGAGATTATGTATCCCAATTGTGTAACGAGGAGAATAATAAAGAGATAATGATACTATTGTCAATGTTTAACAGTTTCCTATACGTAATAGAGTCAACGCTTTCCTTTTCTACGTGGCATGAATCTGTAGGTAGTGCCCTCTAATCAGAGCATGGGAAACCCTAAGTTGCGCCTCTTTCTTTGATTTCCGAATTCTACTCACCTAGGGAACAGTGGCTATTAAGCTACTTGATCCCACAAACATCACCATGACTTGTCAATTCTCTCCATACTGGCATTGCTTTTTATGATATAATGTAGGTTTAATTTAATTGAATGTTTTATCCCTTATATATATTTTAGTTTTTAAGTTGGTCCCTTATGTTTTAAAAGTTTCATGTTGGTCTCTTACGTTTTAAAAGTTTCAAGTTGGTCCAAAACGTTACTCACGTTGGAATAAGTTAGTCCCTTTCGTCACTTAACGTTTAAAGATTTGTGTTGACAATATGGGTGATAGAACTCAACTTATATAGAAAATCAGTTTAAAACATTTTTTTAATTTTTTTGGTTTTATTAAACTTAATATCATGTCGCGAAAGGGACTAACTTATTCCAACCTGACTAACGTTTTGGACCAACTTGAAATTTTTAAAACGTAAGGGATCAACTTGAAACTTTTAAAACATAAGGGAGTAACTTGAAAACTAAAATAAACATAAGGGATCAAAGATGCAATTAAGCTATAATGTATGTCAATTTATAATCATTTGAACAATTATTTACTTTTACCAAATTTACGATATAACTATAGATTTTTTAAGAAAAGTAAAAACATTAAAAATATGATGTGAATATGCGAAAACAAGTTATCAAAAAAGTTGTACCAAATTTGTTATACAAACTGGCGCAGATTCAATGTGGGGGCAAAGAGTTAATCGACCCCACTTGCCTCCACTTGTTTATTGTATTTTTAACTTAAAATTTGATATTTATGTAATTTGACCACATTTATATAATATTATTGTCTTCACATATTTCATTCATAACAGTAAAAAAAATTACAAAACTATAAAGGATCTTAATGAGTGTTCTAAGAGCACTAGTTAAGAAATCAAAAGAAGTAATTTTTTTTATAAAAAGTTGTTGTAATTATTATATCGACAAAAATAATGCTTATTTTTAAGAAAAAAATTTCTTTTATGAAATCTTTAACCAATTCTCTTAGAGCATATCGTTAGCAAGACCATAATACTACTATTATATTTTAAATTATTCTTATATTTGTTGAAAAAAGCTTGTCATTTACATTGGTGGTTGAAAAAAATAATTAATTAGGGTTATGTTTTTTATACTCTGCTAGAAATGGAAAAAGATCTAAAAAAAATCAACATTTTAAAGCAATTATAAACTTATATAATTTTTCTACTCTTACGCATTTATATAATTTTATATATATTTTTATGAAATAAAATTAACCCCACTTAATAAAATTTTTGGATCTGTCACTGTATACAAATATCATTTCTCTTTTTAAAATGTTCAAAACAAAGAAAAATAGTTGTTAATGAGATTTGAACTTATTTTTTACATTTAATAAATCATGTTGATTAAATATAAAAATGCATATTATGCTTGATGATATTAATCTAATTATATTTGAACTTTGATTTAAATGTTGGAGGATTCTAACTTTTTCCCTGCTAAATGCAACACTCATTGATTAAATGTTATTTAAAAACAATTATTTAACGACTAAAATAAATAATAATGCTCAATCTTTTGAGGAAGTATTTCTCGGAGCACATGATTAAGAGACCCAAGTCTTTACCACATGATAGCAAGATCGATTTTATTTTTGAAGGAGCAAAATCCAATTTTAAAAGACGAAAATTAGACGGAAAGTAATTAATATACTAATATTTTTGTCCATTAAATTAAAAATATTTATTAATATAATTGAACTCAATTAGTTAATAAATTTCTAATAAAATGGCCGAGAAACTCAACGCCATTATTTATAAACAACTTAAATAATAAGGGGTATCCAAGATTCAAACTTCGGCCCATATGTATTATACAATGTCTTTACTAATTGAATTAAGGTAACAGAAACTCAATTATCAACTGTTGTTATCGAGAATACGATTAATTATGGATTTGAACAGCAACACATTATTTTTTCAATCTAAATAAAGACGATTTTCTATGTTCAATTAATGTTCAATCGTTTGGATAATAACAAAAATATCATCATTAGTTGGAACAGTTTTTGTTAGACTTTTACTTTGTTTATTTAGTTGAAACAATTTTTCTGTTAGACTTTTACTTTGTTTTTAAGTGATCGAACTACAGATTAATAATCATAGAACCTACTTTTCTCCTAGAAACAGTAAAGTTGACATAAAAATTAGTGCCAAGATTAAACAAATCTTTTTTTCCCGAAAGAAGATTTAACAAATCTTATACACCGTTTAATAGCAAAAAAGACATTGTAAGTAATTGACCATTAAATTATACCACAAAATCTACTCTAATATATAAAGGGGAGTGTTAGTTTTTGATCAAATACTCCCAACTATTTTGAAATTAAAATTGGTTCTTTTTATACAGAAATTAAAAATTTTAATAAAAAAGAATGTTAATTTGGCTAGTGTGTGATATTCTTAATTTAGAAATACTCATGGTACATAGGTGAATTTACTGCAAAGGTAACGATTGTGTTGATAGATTGGTCAATATGGGTCATTTGGTTCAGAGATTCGTTTGGTTGGATACTTTACCGCTGGAACTACACTCTGATTTCTTTCGTGAACGGTGTGGTCTGCCTAACTGTAGATTTTCGTAGTCTGCTGCCCTTTTCTTTTTTCCCTTTTTATTTTTGTTTTATTTTCAGCTTTTAAGGGTTTTGGTCTAGTTCCTCATCTTGTATATATTTTCCCCCTATTTTTAATAAAATCATGTTTGAGTTTTGCGACATAGGATAGAGGTTTAGCGGGATGTCAACCTAGTTGAAATGTCGTTGTTTCCTTGTTGATTTCTGTCATTTCTCCTGTCTGACCTAAAAAAAGGTGAATTTGCTTTCGAGAATTCTCACAAAATGATGGAGAAACGTAAGCAAATTGGTAATGATTCAAAGAAGAAGAAAAAGAACATGGACGTATATGTACGAACCTTATCACCTCTACCACATCTCAGAATTTGTTTAACACTTCTAAACGCATTTTCTTATCAAGTTATTCTCTATTTGTGTTACTTTTGTCATGTATTTAAATTTTACTTTATATATCTTTTCTTAAACACCTAGTATCTTTTATTCTTTTAGTTGAAAATGGTAATATTATCAAAAAATAAAACAGTACTCCACGTTAGATGATGTAATCAAAAAAAGAAAACAGGATAGTATTATGCTTTATTTGTCTATGCAGAATAAAAGTTATGTTTGAAAATTATTGTCCCTTCCTTTCTGAAATTGTCGGGAAAGATACATGATTATGTCTTAGAAACTCTTGAAAAACAAAAACAGCTTGTTTGTTTTCACAGAATATAGCAAACAGGAAACTGCACTTTGTTTCTTACCTTATCTTCTCTTTGGCCACTACAATCCAAAATCTTCTGCTTTGTAGCACTGTTATTGTTATCACAACAATTAATTTCCCATTGAGTTTTATGATCAAGATTCAGAATAGGGCTGGTCCTTGTTTGGTACAGTGTGGGGCACTTGGATCACATGTTGTGGGAAGAGGTAGAAGCATATAAAATCAAGACCAAAAAAGAACATGCATTGCAATATAACCCTAACAAAATGTTAACAAGGCATTAGGTATCTTAATAAAAGATTATGTATATGTGTCCCATCTTTAATAATATTTTCATTTATTAATTCCGACATTAATAATAACTATCCACAACTCTGGCAACAATTGATCATTTAATAATCCATTGTCCTTTTTTTGGCAAACTCTAGCAACTCATTCAATCTTGGATTGACATGTATTTCGTAGATCCCCAACAGGTTACGGATCATTTTTACCAATTTAATCACTCTTCAGGTGGTTACGCTCCGCGAAGATCATTTTTACATTTGATTTGACTTTGTTGTATTTGGGTCCTTTGGAATGAAAGAAATCATAGACTCTTTGCAAATAAAGCTAACTCAACGGTGCAACTCTTGGAAAAGGTTAATATGTCCTCTCTTCGGTGGTTGAAAGTTAAAAATGTGTGTTTTCCTTTTGATTACCATTTGTGGTTGCAGCATCCCCTTGTTTGTCTGGAGATTGGCTGATGTTTTTATTGTTTCTTATAACTCTGTTTCTCAGGACTGATTTGATGCAACTTTGTTTTGCTTCTTTTTGCTCTCCTTGTGCTAAGGAGCAAAACAGT
>Ga0228710_1003552_pt1 | contig 24736 bp, 21 predicted proteins | sample MedpolnodulmetaG_FD_177995 | JGI IMG/M metagenome (GOLD analysis project Ga0228710, IMG submission 177995) | Root nodule microbial communities from Medicago polymorpha collected in Santa Monica, California, United States - pink nodules | ecosystem: Host-associated > Plants > Roots > Nodule...
GGTGCAGTCAGTAGCCAGGAGGGGTGCAGAAAATAAAAAGGTGAAAAAGGACAAGAGGCGCGCGTTGGGCCTGGGGGAATTAGCTTTGGGCCGGTTCGGTTCTTTTAAACGGGTCGGGTTCTGGACTACTATAAATAGGGTTTCTTGTAAGAAACCCTTCATTTTAACTTCTCTTTCTCTCTCTTCACTTCCCTCTTCCCTCAAACTCTCTGTTCTCTCTCATGCTTCTTCTTCTTCTCCGATGGGACCGACGGTGGTCGGAGGTGGCCAGGCGCGGTGGCCGGCCGTCCTAGACGGCGCCGCCGCCGCTAGAGCCACCCTTTATTTATTTTTTTACGTTTTCTAGCCTCCTTTTCTCTCTTCTGTCCGTTTTTCTACCTAAAGTCCTATGATTTGAAACCCTTAAGCCTAGATCTTAGACAAACGAAAGAGAGTGAAAGATGCTACCTTTTTATTGTGCTTTGTCTGGATCCGTTTGGAATCGCCCTCTTGTGTACGTGCCTGAGCCTTTTTTGCCTTTGATTGTGTGAATGACGGTTTGCGCCGATTTGGCCGCGGCTATGGCTTTGAGATGACGACGCTTGAGTGTTGTTTGAGACGGTCTTGGGATTGAGTTTGTGCAGGTCGATGGTTGTTTTGATGGAAATAAAAGGGTTGATGTTGTGATGTTCTTGAATTAGTGCTGAGATGTGTTATTGGTTTTGGTTTTTCGATGTTGTTGTGTTCTTTTGCAGGTTTTTGTTCTTATTTTCGGTCCCCAAGACTGTGTGTGCAGGTTTTGATTTATAGTGCTGGATTTTGATTCTAGGGTTTGTTTAAAGGATGCAGAAAATCTGCACTTTGGATTGGAATGAAAGTTGTGTTTATCAATTAATGTGCTGAGTTTGTGGAACAGATGAGAAGCGTGAATTGGTTTGGAGTGGCCTGTGTGAGGCGCGTGATGTGTGTTTGGATGAGGACCACCTTTTTTGGATATTTGGACAAAATAAAATAATAAACAAAAGAGATAAAGACCAAAAAAGAAACAAAAGAAATAGTGACTAATAAGAAAAAGATAAAAATTGAAATTAATTACAAAATAAAAGATGGAATGAAAACAAAATAAAGAGGGAAGAGGGCCCAACTCGGAATCAAATATGAGGTATTTTAAAATACCTCTCTGCCGAATTTTTCATTGAAAATCAGAGACTAATCGAGGTCAGACGATGTATGAATGTAGGTCCCAATGACACGTGTCAGTGACATGTTAGGTCAAAAATTGGGGTATGACAGACAGGTATAAATAGTGATCAAATAGGGTTAAATGAAAAATTCACAGGACCAAAGTGCCATTGACTTGGGCTGCAAGAACCTTAAGGACAAAATGACTAAAAGGACCAATGGACAAAAATTAAAAGAACAAAGAAAAGATGACTAATTAAAAAAACGAAAATTACTTAAAAATAAAAGAAAGATTAATTGAAATAAAATAAAAACAACTAAAAGTAAAAAATAAAAATAAAAATGTCCCTTTCGGAACCAAAATGAGGTATTTTAAAATACCTCTCTCTCGAAATTTTCGTCTGAAACGACGTAACCTCTCAGCTTCAAAAATGCGAGTAATATTTAAAAATGGTCAAAAAATGGGGTATGACAATGTTCAAAACTTTTAAGTATGATGTGGTGATTCCTTAAAAAAAAAAAAAGGTATGATGTGGTGATAAAATGGTTACTTATTGCATGTTTGCTTTCTTAGAGTATATAAACGCGATTCTATGAGTGTTAAAAGCAATTTTGGTGTAAAATATATGTTTGGATGTCAATTCTTTAAGGGTTGTGTTATTCGAATCAAGGTTTTGCAACTCGAGAGTTTACCTCAACTCATAAACTCGACTTAAGAACTCGTACGAGTTTACCAAAAATTAAAATTATATAAAATTCATTATATGCATGACATACATAAGCTAATATAATATTGTAAATAGGTCAATAGTGCAAAATATGACTTAATTACAACGGCAAATTATACCAAACTACCATAATAAAACGTTATGCTCAACTTAGCATCAAAATACAAAAATTAACGCACAAAATCATAAGTTTCATAAGTCTCTAAGTTTAAGCCATCCATAAAACCATCCAAAAAAGCAAGTTTCACAAGTTCCTAAAGTTGTTATTAAAACTATCTAAAAAATAAACTAATTAATTTCATCAAAAGGTCAACAAACACCACCACCGCAACCATAACCGGTGTCCAAATCTGAATTTCCACCGTCGGAATCGCAACCCTAATTGGTATGTGCTCCCATGTTCATGGTTTGAGAACTCAGAGAAGAAAGAAAAAGAAATGTTTCATTTGAGGAACAACATGTAATTGTAAAGGTAAATATTGAGCAAATGTATCAGTCTTTGGACTTGTAAAAAAAGAATTGGGTTTCGAAAAAAATGGACCCAAAAAAAGGGCCAATTTTTTTGTATATGTATATATTTTTTATAGATGTAAAACTCGGTCGAGTTTACACGAGTTTACCGAGCGTTAACTCAGTCAAACTTGTCAAACCTTCCGATTTTATCAGAAACCGAGTTTACCTCCGAGTTAACACGATTTTGATACCTAAACACACTCGGTAAACTCAGAGTGTTAACACTCGATTTGCAGAACATTGATTTGAACATCTATTCATATGACAACTTTTAAGACAACCAAAATTTTACAAAGAAAATGAGGTGTTGGTACAAAAACCAAAGCAATAGAGAGAGAAAGTAAAAACATAATGTGAGTATGAGTGAGAAAGTTGTCACAAAAGTTATCAAAAAATGGTTGTTCAAATATCATTTATCATTCTTTAATGTAATTTTGGGTTCCAATTTTACATAAATGTATCCAAACATAAATCAATTTACACTCAACTCACTTTTAACAAATTAACAATACAAAAACCAACTCTTAAAGATCGTGGTTGAGCCTAACACAATCCTACAAAACCGGCTTGTGAGGTGAGGATTGCCCCCACCTATAAACACATTCTCAGGTCATCTCCTATCCGATGTGAGACTCTTAACCCCCCCGACCAGCACTATTGTGCTAGGTTCGTAGACATAAATGGTGTTGGCCGATAACGGAAACCTGATAGCAGGTGGACCAACGGATCTTAGAGTAGGCTCTAATACCATCTTAAAAAAATTTGTCAAGTCATCTCCTATCCGATGTGGGACTCTTAACACTGATAAGTGCTAGAATGTGTTAGTTTCATGATTTATATTAAGCACTTTTGGTTACTTGTTATTCAAGTTATCCAAGGAAAATATATGAAAAAAATGACAAAATGCATAATTATGCTTTTTAACTCTTACTTAACCCCAATTGTGCAGGAAAAGAGTGATCAAAACATGAACCAATGAAAGAAAAATGAAAAGAGGAGCAACCCTTAAATTTTGGTCTGCAACTGTCATTCCTGCTTGGCGAGAATTACAGGTCCTCTGACCTGTTTGACCAAAACCTGTCGCTATGGCGACGAAATCCTGCCTGGCAAGATGTCGCCCGAGCAACAAAATGTCGCCATGGCGAGAATGAAGTTCTAGAACCCATGTTCTCCAAGATCAAATGTCGCCATGGCGACAAATGTCCTACCTGGCGAGAAAAGGCGATTTGGGGCAAGTGGACGATGACGTGGCAAAAACTCACTGGCCAAGAAAGCTAATGTCGCCATAGGGACAAAAATCCTGTCTGGCAAGAAAGCAAAATTCTGCAAAAGTATAAAAGCTTTTCTTCTCATTTCAGAAAGATAATTATCATATCTTATTTGGGAGAGAGAAACAGGGGAAAACACAGAGAAACCCTTAAGGAGGAAGGAGCACAAGGATTGAAGGGATTCACAAGATCATTGAGACATCATGGCTTGCTTCCATTCCACCTCTTCTTTTCTCCTTGTAAGGTTACCATGACAATGAGTAGCTAGACTCTTTTTGTTGGGATTAAATGTAATCAACTCTACTAGTATGTATTCCCTTTGATTATGATGTTGTTTGATTTTAATTATCTCATGATGTTGAGGTTATTCTTGTTTTCCATGCTTTTAATCTTAAGGATTTGATTTGTATTGAAAAATACCTTTTGAATCTAGGTTAGGATAATCTTCTATCAAAACTTTTGTTCTAGACATGAAATTTAGGTTTTGATAATCACTTTGAATATTGGAACCCAAAGCTTTTGTATCGTTTAATAGCTTAGGAAATCAGCTATACAACAATACAATTGACTATCAGATCGTTTAATAGTTTGGGAAATCGACGATTGAACGACCCAATAGAAATCACAACATCATATGGACACGAATGATGTTGTCGAGCAATATGTGATAATATCAATTGATAATTAGAATCCGCAACACGAATCCCAGAATACGTATAAGTAGGTGGATGAAGTTTAATCCCGACATAATCATTTCCCTGTTAACTCTCAAACGTTTTACAATTCCGTAGTTTTATAGCTTACGAAACGAAACAATCTTGAAACCCTTAGCTCAGAACGATATCGATTGTTGAACGGCTTAGAATATCGCACCAGTCCCTGTGGAGACAATAACACAAAAATACTTACTTTTGATACTACATCAAACACACACCCTCACGACCAACACTATTGGGTTAGGTTCGTGGACATAAATGGTGTGGGCCGATAACGGAAATCTGATAGCAGGTGGACCAACGGATCTTAGAGTAGGCTCGAATACCATCTTTATAAAAAATTGTCAAGCATCTCCTATCCGATGTGGGACTCTTAACACACACTCTCACGACCAACACTATTGGGTTAGGTTCGTGGACATAAATGTTGTGGGCCGATGACGGAAACTTGATATCAGGTGGACCAACGGATCTTAGAGTAGGCTCTAATACCATCTTAAAAAAAAAAATGCCAAGTCATCTTCTATCCGATGTGGAACTCTTAACACACACTCTCACGGTCAACACTATTGGGTTAAGTTCGTGGGCATAAATGGTGGGTCGACCAATAAAGGAAACCGGATAGTAGGTGGTCCAACAGATACCATCTTAAAAATCGTGGTTGAGGCTAACACAACCTCACAAAACCGACTTATGATGTAAGGATTGTCCCCACTTATAAACACATTGTCAAACCATCTCTTATTCAATGTGGGACTCTTAACACCAACACATATCGAAGACATAAATCATACGAAGCTAATCTGAAAAAATAGGGTCATCTTACTTTGAATGTTTCTCTGTACCAGCTCAAGTTTAAGGTGCCCCTCATGCTCTAATTTTAGGGGCTAAAATGGGAAGGAAAAAAATTGGGTAGAAGCCGCCAAATTTCACATTTGATATTGGTGTACTAACAATGTATCATGTAGCTCCTTAACAAAAAAACGATGTAGCTATTGTATTGTTTTGACTTTAAGCATTGTTGTTATTGATTGGTCTTTTTCACGGTCATTTGTATCTTGAACTCTTGCTTTGTTGCTAGTCATTAGAATTTATAACTTCGTGGATAATGCTTTAGCAATATTTTATCAAAACAAATATCTGAAATATTGGATGCATGTGGATTTAACAAAGAAATAAAGAAAAAGAAAAGGTATGGTTAATATTGGACTGGTGATCAACATCATGATTGCATTATGTGCCCCGAAGATTGGCTGCACTTTGATATATCCTGTAGAAGTTTTTGTCGTCAGTCTTTATATGAAATCAAAACTTTGTAGCATATGGGCTTTTAAAGTGAAAAAAAATAGGAATATAAATATTAGGATATTTGATATATGAATTGAAGACAATGCCATAAAACTACTCCCTCCGTACCTTAAAACAAAATGTTAAACTCTTAATAATATCATAATAATAACAACACGGAATGATCGAATGAATGTGTAAAATTAGATTCAATCAATCAATTGCACATTGAGAAAGTAGAATACCACAAGGATGACCACATCCAAAAGAGGCATACCCTGCCAAACCCAAAGTAGTTCCAAATTCCAAATCTCTAAACCTTTCACTTATCCCCAAACCAAATCACATGATAATACACTATGTTAATCTTTCCTAAATCTCACATTAGTTGCAACTAATCTCACCGGAAAACACCTCCTCCTCGCCGGAAAACTCCCTGCGCTTCGTCGGAGAAATATCAATCTCAATCATATTCTCTTCCTCAAACTGAAATCCCAAAGCCTTCTTCCTCTTAAAACCATCAAGAGCTATCTCAATTAACCCTTCTCTATCTTCTTCATCCCACCGGAAACTCATATTCTCCGGTGAGTCCCAGTTCTCCATCGCCGGAAACTCATTTTCCGACGAACTATCCGAATCAGATTCAGGATAATAACGTGACAACGAAGAGTGTCTCAAAATTCCAGCAACACAATTCTCATTAAAAATATCCTCTGTTTCTTCATCTTCATATATAACCTCCAATGGCGCTTTCACATTCCATTCAACAAAAGACTCATCAAGAAACGAACTTGATTCAAAACCCATTTTAGATTTCACTTTTTCTTCAGAATTTCTCGAGACCCACTTGTAAATTTGGTCAAGAGAATCATTTTCGACATTTTCCTCTGTTTTACCCTGTTTTTCATCTCTGTTTCCTTCATTGGTAACTGACTCTAATTCACCAAGATTTTCCTTTTCTTCACTCTTAGATCTCTGTATTGCACCAAAACGAAGTACAAAAATCAAGGTAACACCAGTGAGAATTATAACTGGTGAGAAAACTATTTTACAGAATGAATAAGGAAAATAGATGACAATCAAGGTGCAGAAGGTAACAATGCATGAAAACAGAGGATTTGAAGAAACAATTGAGAGAAAGTTAAAAGTTTCTTTACATAACAAGTTCAAAATGAACACAAATTCTAAGAAAAAATTATTTCCCTCCATTGGCTACAATTATTATTATTACTTTGAACAAGATTACTACTATTATTCAGAGTGAATAAGTAACAAGAAAATCAAAGCCATGAGTAGAGAAAGGTGAGTTTGGAATTTGGATGATGAGTAATACAAAGAAAAATGTAGAAGAGGGATTTAGAGAGAGTGAAAATGTGGGGTATATAAGACTTTTTAGCGTGAGGAAAAGGCATGGAATAATAAGAGAGGAATAGGGGGGTGGTCCTGTTCTATGCAATAACCAAGACAATCTTTTATACATACAGGAAAACATACAAATCCAACCTAAAAAGTAGTTATGCTTTTAAGCTTATTAAATTCATTATTTATGATCAATCACTGAATTGAGTCCATAAGTTTTTATTCATGGAATCTATTCATTTTTTTACTTTATTAATCTAGCAATCCAAGACATTGATATTGTAATATGTTTGGTCTAGTTGGCTTTTAAATGTTGATTAATTTTGATTACTGCTATTTCACAGAATATGATGAAACTTTAAAGCAAACAGAATGTGAAACTTCACCTGGAACCACATGAGATGCTGAGTGGATGGTCCATTTAGGGTTAGTTGGTTAATGAGTGATCAGAAAAGAGAAAATACATAACTATAAGTGGAATCTGAAAAGATGGGTAGACCCACTTGAATCATATCATGCTCTCATGTGTTTCACCGTGGTATAGATGAAAATTTTAGGGATGAGGATCTTCTTTCCGATTAATCTTGATAACCAATGTTCTCGAGATAAATATATTTTGATTAAGAATTGTTCACTTAAAAATTGAACTTGGGTTCTCCTAAATAATTCATAAATATGATAAAGCTCATTAAACATTTGAGTTCAATCACTTGATTTAATCATAAGTTGAACAGAAAAAAAAATCTTTAACTTTTATAGAATAAATATTACTACTTTCTCTGCACCCCAAATTGATCATAAGTTTTGTCAAAAAAAAATTTGATCATAAGTAGTATTTAATTATTTTCTCTTTCTCATAAGTTGATCATAAATTCACAAGTAGTATTTAATTATTTTTTCTTTCTACTTTTTTTTCAATTGTACACATGTGTCTAAATAAAGTGTCGAAATGTTTAAGACTAGGTAAGTATTTTCTTCTCCTTTCATATTTTCCCTCCTTTCCAATTTTTGTAATTTGTATTTTTTTTTTACACTACTAATCATTGACAATTTTGTAAGATAACTAAAAATTTATCTTTCTCGTGTGAAATTAACTGGTGGTGGTTGCTTGTGTCCCTCTGCTAGGGTTTTTCCCTAGTAGGGTTGACGACACATAGTGCTTTCATATCCTTTTTGTGGTATTTATCTCCTCCCTTTGTGGTGTTTGAGATCCTTTTCAAGTTTCCTCCCTTCTTGTGCATCATCTTCTTTTCCTTTGATCCATCCATACGCTGCCATAACCTTAACCTTTCCTACATACGAGGTGGTTTGTTTTTACTTCGGAGGAGGTTCACTGCTCAGTTATCATCCACCACCCTACTCTCGAGACACACACTTTACCCACCATCCCCTCCCATTCAACCAGTTGATCACTAATTCACTCCTTTCTTTCGACAAATGTCGGTTTTTATGACCATCCATATATTTGATCATGAAGCTAAGCGACCTTATCGGAAGCAACAACACTTTCTGGCACTAGCTTGACGAAAGCAAACTACCAAGAACACGCTCGACATTTAAATTATTGTTGTTGTATCAAGGGTCACATCTCGCTGCCTAGTCTTATCTTCCTACAGTTTGGAAGACTATTTTCCCTCATCATCTTGAAAGTTATCTCATTTTAGCACGACTATCATCAATTGTGTGACTACCACAAAAACCACACCCACTTGAACGACTCAAGATTGTGTTGGAAGATGAAAATTACTAAAACTAGACTTTTCACCCGTGCTGCCGCACGGGTCATATACAGTTCAAAACATTACCTGCACTTTTTATAAAAAAATATAGGTGCGATATATCGCAAGGTCTGTAAAATTATATTAATTTTAATCTTATGTACGCGAGTATAATTATAATATTGACGTGTCGATAAGTATTGACATGTGAATAAGTACAGGTATGAAATTAGTATATGTGAAAATGTCCCATACATATTTAAGTTTTATTAATACATAATAGGAATATAAGATTGAAGGATAAGACCAGCATATATGTGTGACTGTTTAGATTAGAAACCTGCCAATCAACTGTCCTCATTCTAATTCTAACATGCCTATATATTGAACTAAAATGTGTTCGTCTTCTTCAGCTGATTGGGAAATCTGTCATGGAATGGCAGAACATAATTTCCACTCTTGTAAACCGTTTAGGCAATGAAGCACAAACACATAATAGATTGGCAGAACTGGTTAATTAATTTTGCAAATATTAAGTGTCAATGCAAAAAAACAAAGTTTGATAAAACACAAAACATCAATGTTGAAGTACTGAACACAATAGAACCGACCTCGTATTATTATCAACCTACACGTTCCTAAAAACTTCTCGAAACACAACATTTGTAGTTTCATTAACGGTGTTTCCATACTCATCAATAGCCAAGATCTTCAACCCGCTTCTCGACGTAACCCTTGAAACTGCCACGTATAGTTGGCCATGGGAAAAAACAGGTTGAGGTAAATATATGCCGACTTGCTTCAAAGATTGCCCTTGACTTTTGTTGATTGTCATTGCAAACGACACAGATATGGGGAATTGTCGACGTTGAAACTTGAAAGGAATTCTTGCATCAGACGGACTTAGTGTCAATCGAGGTATGTAAACTTTCTCTCCAATATTGTCACCGGTTATTACTTTAGCCTCAAGAACATACCTTCCCATCTTGGTAACTATCAACCTAGTTCCGTTGCACAAACCAGCGGTTGGGTCTAGATTTCTCATCAACATGATAGGCACTCCCACCTTCAATTTGATCTTATGATTTGGAATACCTGAGGCAGTAATTGTGTTTAAGAATTCAGGAGTGTGTACATCATCTGGTCTGTTAGCCGATGAATTGGATGAAAGAGTAGAATCACAACTCAAATATATCTTTTCTTCGCCAGGGATTAAAGACATGACATACTCATTGATTTCCTCAACAGTTGCATTTTTGGGAGTTAATATAGCTCGATCTTGAAAAAAATGAAGGTTCATGCATATTTTCTAGGAGAGATGGATAAATGTAATCGACCATAGTTGCGATATGATCACCAGAACTGTGTAGAAGCAAATCATCAGGAATTTGTACCTTAATGTCTTGATCATTAATTTCTCCAAGACTTCCATCGCCAATTCCCAAAACCCATTCACTGAATTGTTTCATCTCCTCGATGTCATGACTTGAGCAACCACGCAAAAGCCGCATATTGGTTGTAAGTGTCAAAACTTCACAATGATTCCACAACGGAGATGAATTAATTGATGCATGACATATTTCTGGCCTTGTTGCCTTTGGGATAACTGGTAGAATTTGTCGAAAATCGCCACCAAGGACCACAACTTTCCCACCAAAAGGTATATCCAACCTCCCATTGTTTTCATTCCGAAGAATGTCTCTTAAGCTACGATCAAGAGCCTCAAAACAGTGTCTGTGCATCATTGGTGCTTCGTCCCAAACAATGAGTTTTGTTTTTGAAATCAATTCGGCAAGCGGACTTTTAGGATGTATTCCGCATGTTGAACATTGATCAATAACTATTGGAATACCAAACCTTGAATGAGCCGTCCTTCCACCGGGAATGAGCAATGCAGCGATCCCGCTTGAAGCAACTGTCAACACTATTTCTCCTCTTGAGCGGATTGCAGATGACAGAGCCCTCCAAATAAAGGTTTTACCCGTTCCACCATAACCATACAGGAAGAAAACACCAGGCTTATTGCTGTCGACTCTTGTAATTATTTTATCGTATATCCGTTTTTGCTCTGCAGTCATTGTTGACATTAATCTAGCATGTTCTTCCGCCAGCAAATCTTTATCATATCTCAACTCGTAGTACATCAACCTGTTACGTGCCATATGCAGAATTGAGACATCGGAGCGAGGCATTGTCGGGTAGTCATCTTTCATACTTTTACCATGGCCTTGAATCAATTTCTCAACCTCAGCAAGAGCATAACTCCTCAACTGATCATCATCCAACTCCAAATCTGCAGGATTTATAGCACCGATAAGAAAAAATGACTTGTTACAATTTAAAAAATATATCTGCAGTAGAGCAAACTAATAACAGATAGCTATACATCTGAGTTCTGTTAGCAAGATATTTTAAATTGTGATGGGATATATTATATGTTTAACAGACCTATAATTTATATACATCACAAAGGTGAAATTCCGTAAGGTTTTACCAAATATTTTTTTTTCATGTTTAGTGAGATGTAATGTTTCCCCTAAGGTCTATTCACATGGAAAGCAAACTGAACATAGTTACAATAACACATTACCTTGCACGCGAAGAAGACACCTTTGGTGGTAAAGAACATCGTCACATAAGTTCTGCCATGTCCTGCTCCAAACATGTTCAGGCCGTGAAAACTGATTTGAGACCAGCAAAACTACAAACAACCTGCGCATATAATCTGCACTTCCCCAATATGCAGCTTGGTTAATTGCGTCGATAAATTCTTTGTCGTCATCAAGTAATCCCAAAGCAAAGCAAGCCTCTTTGAAGGTGTTATATTTAAAATCATCAATCGTCTTGATGTCGTCATAAGACTCAGGTCCTTTGACATGGTTTAGTAATATTCTGAGATAAAATTTCTCCCCTGACCTAGGCGGCACAAAGTGTATCCTTCCAATTGATAACCCTCTTTTGCGTGGAGTCCATCTACGCTCTGATGCTTTCCATGTGAATTTCAACGGAAACTCCCCATAAGTAAGCTCTTTTGCTTCAGGATATATTTTATTGGCCTCCATCCATGCCCTGAACTTTGTGTCCTGAATGTGGGGTTTTTTAATCACATCTTCAATGTCTTCGTGATCTTCGAATATAATCGGTTCCTCACCTTCAAGATGAAAATTCAGTCGTTCAACTGAAGGTTCTCTGTAGTTAATATCAAAGGAGAAAATTCGCCACACAGCCTCGCATGCTGACAGATATCTGCAATCGTAATACATTTTGATTTCATCATGGCATTCATCACCTGAATTGTAGAAGGTTGCTGTAACCCTATCGTGTCCCTTGTTGACGTACTTGAAAAGATATTTTATTGAACGGGACTGGTTACACCATTCGACATTTATGTGTGCATTGAACTTTAGCAGCAGTTGTCGGTTGTATGGCACAACATATCTATTGTCAACAAAATAATTTCCCTTTTTTATATATACATTGTTATCTCTTCTTCTATAAACTGGGTAACCATCTGAATCAATGACGGTGCTGTCAACAAATTTCTTTGGAAAATATTTTGTGCACTTTCCGTCAACCATGCAAGGTGAACTGGTGTTTTGGTGACCACATGGACCATGTATCATCAGAGTCGACACTAAAACAAAGATGGTTTTAAAACAATATTTTATAATCTTAGTGAACTAAAAGTCTATGAAATACCTCGGACGATGGGTCCACACCACCACATCCTGAAAGAGTGATATCAGCAGCATCCTGTTCCTCATCCCAGACCTAATCAAACATATGCTACTATGGTTAGCATTGTTCGTGGTAATCAAGTAAATTAATTTTCTAATTGTAAATCTTGTTAACAGATTGAAAAAAACGACCTCAATCTTGTGATGAGCAATGAACCTAGTGATTAGCTCCTTATCATCAGACGTGCGCCTAACAGCATAGTTACGCCAGTTATGCAGAAGGTTTCCATTAGTGATCTCAACCTTAAACAACATTCTTTTCCCAACAAAAACATCAAGGTCAGAGGGATAGGCACTACCACGGTTGTTCTGCAGATATAATGAAATAGTTAGGCTAGTGAATATACTACGGCGGTCCTAGACTATAACACAAATGTGACAGGAAGATAATTATACATGTGCATCAATCAAATCACCAACACTTTTTCCAACATAGGTTGACACATTCTTGTCAAACAAAATGAAACTTGTAGAACCAGTATTGTCCATAACTTGGACATGCAGTTTAAACCTAAGAAATTCAAAATAAAGAGTCAGACTTTTTGAACAATACATGAATAAAAAACCACAATAAAGCACCACACAAACCTAGGGATAGCATTTCTGCTCTGTTTACATCTTTCACAGAACATACGGCCAGCTATGAGCTTGATTCTTCCAGCACATTTGTTACACGCCTGATAGTACCAATTATACTCTGTTTCTAGCCCACAAATAGTTGCCAACACAGTCCCCATACATTGCTTTCGAAACAAAACACAAAGCAGTTACATATCAGGACATATACTAATCAGCTTAAGGGAAACATAACCACTATACATAAATGACATACATCAGATGACTCTATCAAGTCTTCAATCGTCATCCGCTTGGTCTGCATCATGTCATCTTCCAATGAAACCAAAATAGTTCCGCTTGTTTGACTTACACCTTGTGTGACAGAAACTTCTGCTCCTTCGATCCTACGAACATCAACCCAGTGATTTAACATATCTTGATGTATAAAATAAAATAAAAAATAGCTACTGGTATAGACAGTAATTACTTTGATAGATACTCCACAGTGGCGGGAAAGTCATCATCCAGAATCATTTTAGTTTGGTAAAAAGCATTAGATACCCCCATTGTACCATAATATTTTTTCAGCTTGGCCAACTGTAGCACAACAACCACCGGAGTGTTAGAAGGATGGACAGTCAGGTAAGCATCCATCCTATCTGCATACCTATCCCATAGTGAACAATGGAGTCGGTTACCCCTGTAAAATAAGCATGACACGGTAAATCAGTTATAGATGTATATACTCATAGCCCCACAGGCAAAAATTAAAATAATCAGCTGTTTGTACTCACTCATGGTCTTCCAAAGTAAGGTCAATGAGGTTGCTCTTTTTGCCATTAACATCTTTCACTTTCAAGGCATCCCTTTCAACAACATGTCCTATGACATCTGCAAGCCACTAAGAGAATTAGCCACAAAGAGAATGTAAAAAAAACATTCCAGCAAAGGAAAGATGATCCAAAGATTATTACCAACAAATTTGTCCTCTCTTTCTGATTCCAAAATGGTGCTAAATCTGACAAAGTCAAAGTGAGTCTTAGGTATGCCGCTGTCAGGGAGTTTTGTAAACTTTGTTTTATCCAATAGATTTAGCTTGAATCGATGTTCAGTGGTTTTGTACTTAGGATCGTTGTGTGTCACCAACACATTTTCAATCTCGTAAGCAGCCCCCTCCTCAACCAGTGTCTTGATCTTTGGTAACAAATCCTTCTTGCCTGACGCTTGAATCTTACCAAGCTGCACAAAAGAAGTTAGTTTGCCATAAATGATGATAATACAAAAAGTGTGTTGAAAATGTTTTGATGCATGTCACGACACCAACCTTCTCATCAATAAGCAGCATATGTATGCTGATGTCTTCTGCAGGTCTTGTAAAATCCTGCACGGTCCAGAGATGAATCACACGGGCTTGGAATTTGATATTGATTCGGCCAGCAACAATTGCAGAAACGGGAGTTAGGATAGGAGCCATTGTATTGGAAACTCCAAGTATTTTTTAAAGCAAGCTGTATGTTAAAGATATTTCCAACTTAGTGGTTGTATGTTTGGATTAGAATACTTCAACACACTTATATAACCTCTTACACGACCCTTTGTCTGCTGGAGGCATAAAATAAAGAGTTCACAAAATTCAAAATCAGAAAAAAAATGTGCACATTTCAAATAGAGGGTGGACGGTTACCAAGTTGATGTTTAGTCTTCCTAGACTAAAATAATCCACAACACCAATTTATACTATGATATGGCCCCAACTATGCACTAATTGTTTAATTCAACAAATAACTATATGATTGCCTTCTTCAAAAAAATAAAAATTATTATTGACATTACACTCATATGATGTACATTGCTATTTTGAAATATATATTAACCCATTGTTATATTACCCTTGTTACTTTACATCTAACACACAATAATTTCAATTGGTGAACCATATTATACCTTACGTAAATGGAAATGCATTATTTAAATTGATTAGGCTCGAAAATCCTATTAGACATTACAACACCAATTTTATGGAAGATAAACAGCCATGGAGTGTGAATCAATATATGCTGATTTTTCAGTTAATTAATCCACAGTCATTTAAAGGAATTTATATAGTGCTGTTGGAAACCATCTAAACATACTATAATAAATCATGTATTTAAATAATTTTTAGTGCTTAAAAAATATAGAACACTGTAAAGACAAAGTGTATCAAAGATTATGGTATATTTGTTGCTTTAATGTGATAGTTACTGCTGCAATCCCAATTACCCAACCGTCTTTTCATTTCCATATTCCTGCAAAGACAAAGTGTATCAAAGATTAAGGTATATTTGTTGCTTTAATGTGATAGTTACTGCTGCAATCCCAATTACCCAACCGTCTTTTCACTTCCATATTCCACACAATAGCTTAAAACTAAAACCACTAAATTTAGTAATCCGATGTAACTGATCAAAGTATGAGTCTGTACACACCAGCTTAATAATATGCGTTAATTACCAACAATTTTTAGCTGAATCAAAGTCTTTTTTCGAGTCATCTGGGATCCATTGTTTGTTCATGATGATGTTAGAACGTTGGTAGTTTAAATAAAATCAGCTAATCAATTTTCATAACATTGGATCATCATTGTCATTTCACCATCATACGACAGAGCATATTAATAAAATTCAGAACCTACTTATAATAATCCATAAGGGAATACAACTTGTTATAACAGATCAAAAGTTATACATCGAAGCAGTCATCTTATTTTTAAGTCTAACATGATCTGCATTTTGAGGAACATCCCTACTGCTTGATAACCCTGAAAAACAGAGTATCATTGCCTCCAACAACTGGTGCACCAACCATCACATGAGATCCCTCACAAAGCCTTCTACCAAGAATCATTTGTTTCATACTCCCACCAATCTTGAACTGAGCATATGGTTGATTCTCAAATGCCAATGTACACTCCCAAACATTTCCACAGTCATCTACGATCCTCAGCGCATGCGTCAATACATCAAGGGTGAGCTCACAGAATCCAGTATAAGCAAGGGTCTGTACGATGCAAAAGAACCATATTAGGATTACCAATAATTCGTCAAAACATATAAATAAGAAACACAGACAAAACTATCAAATTACATGATAACCTACCATAGTACCATCCAAAATCTCACCAGCAGTCAACCATTTTTTATAGTTATACTGAAAATTAGTCAAATCATGAGCAAAGGGCAAAGGAACATCATGAATCAAACTGCGTGGAACGTAACTTCTATCAATCTTAAACTCAATAGGAGGTATAAATGCGGGACATCGCATTTTTTTACCAAACCTATCCATGATCCTTATTTTAAACCTCCCATCTCCAACCAAAATCATAGTCACCCAACCACCCAAAGTAACTCTGTAAAAGTCACGCAATGCATGCCAGCCTTTGGTCAGATAAATGCCTCCATGCATCCTTTCGACTAAAACTTCAAACTTATTCAAGTTACGATCTACCAACGTAGCATAACAGCCTATCTGGTCACCGAAGTCGTGTCCAAACATGTAGGGGAGCATGACCACACCCTGAATGTGCAAGGAATAAAAGTAAAGTTAGTGCTGACCTTTAACAGAAAACCACTGTATGTTAGTAAAACCAAGGAACAACAAAATAATTTACTAACATGATCCACGTCAAACTCTATCAGGTAAGTCCTGTACTTCATCCTCATCTTATTGACATAACGCTCCAAGTCATCTGCAGGATAAGGATTAATTGGTGCTGTATAAACAAACAAACAAAAAGCAAATGATACTATTAAGTAACGTTGATGAGTGTAAATCAAAAAAATGTTACTGATGTGAATGTTTATGGTAGAGTTTACGATTAAAAACAAAAAACAAAAAACAATAAAATACCAGTTAAACAGGCGTAGGATAAGATGTTTCTGATATCACCGTTGGCCATGAGTATATCAAAAGCCAAAACAACGATCTGATGGATATGTGAATGTTTAGGGGAGTTACCATTATATAGGCGGTTACCATTACAGAGGAGGAAGGCTGTCAACGGCATAGGAAATGCAAATTCATTTAATAGAGGAAGAAGGCGGACGGTTGCAGTCTAAAGTAAGGAAAAATTAAACACGTTTATAGAGGGAAAAGGAAATTCAAATTCCAATCATAATTAGTAAGTGGAGAGCGCCAAAATGAGTAGGTTAAATAAGTGGGATTAGGGTTAGGATGTCAGCTAGGATTAGATATAAAAGATTGCTTGAAGTACATACCCCAAGTGTTGTTGATATGCGTAAGAATGTTTCACTTTATCGGTACTATTATTGGAGCAAGAGACTTAAAGAATTCATAATTCTCTCAACCCCATTCAGGACTTCTCATCGCGTGGTTCAATTGGACATCTCAAAGACCACCGAAGGTCAAAGTTGATTTGATTGGACACTTGCACAATCTTTTTTCCAAAGCTAGATGACATTAAAGACTGTAGATCTCACAATATTATTGACCTTCAATCATTTGTGGAAAAAGTTCGTTTGATTTTTAGGTTTTGAATTTCGTTTTGATTACGTCATATTCTCATAATATTTATATATGTATCGTTAGTGTTTGTAGTGATCTCAAAAGAGGAATGAAGTATGTCTCAACTCATAATTTTTTTTCTCGTTGTATCATCTTAATTTTTGTTTTTGAACGAATAAACTTATTTTACAGTAATTATTATTTTTTAATTTGTATTCATAAATATAATATAATTTTACTTGAAAAATATGTGTAGAATCCACAAGTAATATAGTTTTCCCAAAATAAAAATGAAAAGTGGGGCTGGACAAAACATGCAAGATGAAAAAAATAGTTTTTTTCTCTGATTTTACCATATTTTCTTTCACTTTCAACACAATAAAACAAATGAAGATAAAAATATCATTGTTTCCCTTCCATTTGGACCAATTCGATAGAAACCAATGAAGCTGGGTCGCACACAGAAACACAGACAGACACACACAAAAGGAGTCTAAGTGAACAAGAGAAATTGATACAAAAAAATATGAAAAAATGATAATAAATATGCATTATTGGTTGGTATAGTTGAAGAAGATTTCTCTAACGAACAAACTCCAACACTGAAAAATACCCTACTATGATCCTAACAGAGAATTTGTTATTCCATTCTAACCTCTCAAACCGTAGTAATAAATATTTCAACCAAGCAGTAATTCATTTCACTTTCTACCTCTTTTGTTATTTTTAACTTTTACTTTCATTTTTCCCTCACAAAAAAAAACTCTTACTTTCATTTTCTTTTCGGAATGAAACATAGTATCAAAGTTTCTGAAAAGCTTATTCAACCTAAAATTTTAGTCCATTATTAATCTAAAAGCCTTTCAAATATTTGTCTATATAAATGATTATACCTTGTTTTAGGAAACGGTTATCCCTTTTTTTTTTGAGGTAAAAAAAATGATATACTTATCATTTAGCCTTCTAAAGAATATTGTTAAGATAAAATATTCAAATTTATGACTTTATTATTGATAAATATTTTACCTATTTAGTCCAGTTTTTTTTACCTATTTAAAGGGATTATTGCAAAATATGCTTTTAAAAGGATTTTATTTTATATCATATTTTAAAAAGATTAGGTTAGAAATTTAAAAAAAAAACTTATATCATTGTTTTTTATATTAACTTTCTGGTTCTTAGGATAAGAGGTTTTAGTAGTCAGGAGTCCGACCAAAAGGTCGGTAGAGTTCGTAAAAAAATACCATGATTCAAATTTGAGTTCTCTGGAGCAATTCATTCGTCAACCGAAACTCATTAACCACGTTTGAGTTGAGTCTAATTACTTGGTTTAATAGTTAAGTTTTCTTTTCACTCTCAATTTTATAATATCCAACCTAACTTTTTTTACCTCCAAAAAGAAAACCTAACTTAATCCTTTCTATTATTAAAACATATTCACATAATCTTGTCTTTTTTTTTTTTAACAAAAGAGGGATAAACCCAAAAAGACATCAAAAAGTAAACTATGGAGTTCTGTTGAAAGGAACTCAACAACAAAACAACTAAATAGACTCAAAGAGAGGCTATAACTAGCAAGCAAGTCGGCAATTCTATTTCTCTCATGTCAAGTATGACGAACTTGGTCTTTCTAACAATCCAAAGACAAAAGATTGCGAATATGTAACTAAAATGGAAATCACTCCCTCAATAGTGAAGTTTTCCCTAATCATATCAATCTAAAGTTTTGAATCACTCTCTATAATAAGATGTGAAATATCTTATTTATTTTAACCCCTATTTATCTAAGAAAATAAAAAATTTAACCTCTGTTTATCATGCTCTGTACTCTTATTTTTGTTTGCTACTATGATCTCTCGACTCTTGTTTATCCTTGCTTATAGCGCTTTAACCCATTTAGAAATAGATCAGAGGTAGATTTTTAAATAAGTTACCAGGTTAAACCAAAGGTCCAAAAAAAAATAAAATTATGAAACATAACACATCATGCATGATTAAGGATGTGACCAAAGATCCGTTTAATAACCGTCATTTTCACATAAGTTTATAACGTTTTTTTTAACTAATTCGGTAGCATAAAACTTATCATTTTTCTTTTAATTTTATCCCTATTATCTTAATTGAAAAAAATATAATAGTTAGACATATTTTTTGTTTATCTTTTGAAACGGCATATATATCAAAACCACACTCGCACAGACCACTACTTTAGAGGAGAAAACAACAAATAAACCCAAAACAATGAAAAAAGAACACAACAAATAAACACCTACTGCAACACACAAACTCCAAAGACCAAGCTAACACAGTAAACAATCTCTTGAGTTTCAACACCATTCCTAGAATAAACAAATATTTACTCTACCCAAACTTCATTGCCAAGACAATACCTTAATATCTTCAACCTTAAATTTTTCAAACATATTTTTTTAATTTCATTTCATAATTCTAAACTAATTCAACCTCTAATTTTACCAAACACTCTATAAACTAGTTTATGGTTTTCCACGAATTTTTTTATTTTTTTATCAAGCAGGGCCTAAATCTTGAGTTATTTTTTTTAATGAAATTTTAGAAGTTAAATAAAGTTTTGTAAGGCCAGCCTACTTTGAACCCTACTTCACTCTGTGTATTGAAAAAAGAGTACTACAAGAGAAAATTAATGAATTTTTTTACATTAACTAATATTTTTTTTCATCTTCCATTTGTATGGTATTTTTAATCAAAAGATGGAAAAGCAAACATTAAACAAAGCATACACTGAATCAGTTGCACCTCCCCAAAGTATAGTAGTCTAGTAAACAGCTAGCAACTACCGTGTCTCCTGAACTTGTTCCCCAACATTCCCTGCATTCACACCTAGCCCCACAACTATACACTGTATGTGTAACTGGGTGAGAAACAATACAACCGCACTTATTCCTTACTCTTGGTTTAGGTTCATTTATATTTCCCCAACATGACTTGTCAATTTCTATATATCTTCAAGCACTTTGTTCTCCTTTGTGGCAACTGATACGTAGAATTAACACATGCAATAATTATCAGAATTGATAGTACTATATTGATATGAACATTAATTAGTTGCTTGCTTTTATTTTCAACTTCAAAAGTGGCCCCACATGCAGTAAATAAATGCATTGCATCGATTTGGGTGAAAATTTAATAGCTGCACAATTTCAGTACAAGCATGATGATGAAAATGGTTAAGTGTTTACATAGAATCAGATGAACATGGTGTATCAAACTGCAGTACCAATTGCTAGAAAAAGGAATAATAGAAAGGTATGCTTATATAACATTTAAGATGTTGTTCATCTGATTCTATGTAAACACTTAACTATTTTCATCATCATGCTTGTACTGAAATTGTGCAGCTATTATATTTTCACATGTTAAAATTGTGTCTGTAATTAAGGAGTAGTAATATGCATGGAGGCCGGGGATAACAAGATGAAAGAATCCATCAATGTATGCAAGCGATTCTGTGTGTACGCCATACAAGAAACATAAAGAATTTTTGCAGCAAAATGACTCTGGCCTGGTTGACACTCATTTGGTAGTGAGTGTTCAGAAAACTAACACAAACTCTTAAATTTTTTCATCTATGGATATAAATAACTAAATTTACTACTAATAAGATATCCAAAACACAAACAGATATCCATAGTTACAAACTTTAACCGTCAACGAAGCCTTGCTAGTTGTTCCACTTGGCAATAACAATCTCTGGTCAATTTCAGGGGTAGTACATTTTATCAGGTAATCCTCCATGTCGAGGTCTTAGAGTCGGTTCCCCATACGGGGGAAGTGAAGCTGAAATGTAATAGCAACAAATTAATATTGAATTATTAAAAATACTTAAAAAGAGAAAAAACATAAGAGAGTAACTACATGTGGCTGCTGCAGGTGTATGCTGGTCAGGCTGGAAATCTCTGTATTCAACATAAGGTCTTCCATGAAAACCCATATCGCCCTGTGCAATGCTTGGCCTGTATTGGCTACCCAAAACAGCATTTCCGTAAGTCTCGATATCACCTGTAGGAACGACATTTTAAGTTTGACTGTAACCAGCATTCCTTCCAGGAAAATGAGATGCTTCGTTGTTGGAATAAAGTCCACGAGGAGATGGTGATATTCCAGCATGTGAAATTTGACTGCTTGGATATCCTCCAGACAATGGATTCATACTGAGGCGAGGTTCAGCCATATGAGCACCGGCATTGACCTGAGAGCATTTTACCGAGAAATCAGCATTGTTGCCACAAGACAGAATAACCAACACGGGAAGGTTTGCAAATTAATAGAAAATTCAGCATTGGCTGATCTGACTAACTTGACTAGGCATCCCATAGTTGGATTGAGAGATGGAAGAATGAGCGCCCCACTGGTGAATACCGCTACCTGATTTAAAGTGCGTCATTGTCAGGATTTTTAAAAGGAATCAAATAATTAAACAGACTGCAAGGTAGGAAAAAAATAAAAAAACTGCGAGTAGATATAAACCTGTCAAACTTCCTTGATTTGGCAATGCAGATCCAGCAGAGAACTGAGAAGAACCTCTGCATGATAACGTCGATGGGCTGTTATTGGGTAGAGATGGAATAACTTGCTTCATCTAATCCAAATATTTCTGAGATTCATCTCGGTTCAGTCCCACAAACAAAACCTTGAAATACAAATGAAGAGTTTTAATATCGTAGGATTGACTACGAGATCAACAAAAAGTGGAGTATGTTAAATGAATACCATATCGAAATACTCATCTGCATTAGGCATATCCTTGCTTTTAGGTAGAACATAATTAGCTGCCATGGCCATAAAATAACAGAACAGGTATAAGGCTTTAAGTTAAGAGAAATGATAGACTAAACACCAGCAGATAACAAGTAAATGGAAAAAATACCTAACATTTTACTCAAACTATCAGTCGGAACTTCTTGCCCATTTCATTAAATCCTTTTTCATACCATCTCTTGAGCTCTTCTGGCTTTGGAAACACGACAACAGCAATCTGCAATTGACAACAAAGTATATTACCAATTCTATTGTAAATTCATCTTCGAAGCTCCAACAAAGAAATAGATAAATAGCTACCTTTTGATAATCGGAAAATGGCCTTAGCTTACACTTGCGCGCATTTTTGTACATATTCGTCTGGTCAATTATATAATTGCGAGGTACATTAGCCACCCTGGGCAAAATTACTTTGAACATTACATTTGCCTGGTCTATCAAACGATTAAACCTTTCACTGTAGTTGTTTTTCTGCAATAGTCCAGGAACCTAAATAACACTAAGTTAAGCAAAAACTAATGATAGAAAAATGATAACCTCAGGCACAAAATGGCCGGCGGGTAAACTAACCTTCATCTGTTCAAGAATTAAGTTTGTGCCAAGCAAAACATAACGCTTATCCGGGTGATTTTTCATCCATTTTTCAACCCATGTAGTCTTACCTGATGCCGGTAATCCCACCATCATTATCAATTCACAATCTTTTGGATCAGAAAGCGAAGGTCCTATAACCATATTTCCATCTGCAACAGCCAAGGCCCAAGGTCTAAATCCTTCGGGAGGAACAAGTCCTTGTTCAACACTGAACTGCATCTGAACAACAACATTTTTCAACAGAACATGCGGAAGAACATGCGGAAAAAGTGCAGCCTTCGAAAAACAAGAATCCAGCCCTCCAAGACCAATAGCATCGACATCAAATTGAAACGCAGTACCCAACCGTTTACCATTCTTACAAAAACCAATAGAACCAAATGGTTTACCCTCAAGATCAATACAACAAACTATTGTATCACCAACACCAAACCTATCACCAAATTCCAAAAACTTCCCGAAATTTGAAAACTTGCCAGTCCCACCAAAACCAAAACTGTCTTTAGTCTCACCAAGAGACCTAACAACATCATCACCTCTAGAAACACCAACACGGCATAGATGCCGCTGATCAAGAGCAGTATCATCAAGATAGACTCGTTGCGCTGAAACAACAACGCAACCAAAACAATATCTACCTTTTGTTATTCCAACATTGGCTCTGGCACCAGACCAACAATAACCAAACCCTTTTTCATTGAGGCCATATCCAACAAGTCCATTGCGTTCAATATTGAAATCTAACAACAAAACCAATAAAAAAATTTAAATCAAAACACAATAAAGTTAAAGAAATTAAAATCATGTAAATTAAAGGGAGGGTTTTGAATACCTAAGTCGCAATCTGCGGAATTTAGAACAACGTGCGGTGAAATAAACGATTCTGAAACATATTCCTTTGCTTTTTTATGAGTTGATAGTTCATCTTCTTCATGTGAGAGATGACGTTTTGAAGAAGCCATTGTGATTTCAGTTTCGACTAAGAAAGAGAAACGCCAAAAAACCATGCATATTCATTTTACAGTGTTTTTTTCTATTGCATTGTATGTATTCTTTAATAAGTTGTTATTTTTTTTTTAGAGAAATTAGATATTATTTTTATTGTAAAGAGATTGTTAAAGAGGATAAGATTTAACAATAATTTTAAGTAATATTACAAATATCATAAAATAGTAAATATAATAAGTTGTTAATTTTTTTTCTGAGGGATAAGATATTATTTTTATTGCAAAGAGATTGTTAAAGAGGATAAGATCTAACTATAATTTTAAGTAATATTATAAAAATGAAAAAAAGAAAGTAAATATAAAAATTGTTAATTTTTTTTAGAGGGATAAGATATTATTTTTATTGCAAAGAGATTGTTAAAGAGGATAAGATTTGACTATAATTTTAAGTAATATTATAAAAATGATAAAATAGTAAATATAATAATTTAAATGAATGACATAATTGGAAGAAAACACACTCCAAAAGTTCAAGAGCCCATCCCATCGCTGGACAACCAAGCCATTAAGGTCGATGTAAAATTTACAAAAGACAGCTCGCAGAGGAATGGAAAGACCCGCTTGTTGGAACAAAATACGTTTAACAAACATTACCCTTAGAGTGGGGGAGATTGTTGGAACGAAAAATGTTTAACATACGTTACCCTTAGAGTTTTGATGGTAACAAGGTATTAAAAATTGTCAATTGGATATGCTAATATTTGTTCAAGTGTACAGGACCATAGACAAAATTTGATATCTTTATAAGGTTCTGGAAGAACAAAATAGAGCAAAGGAATCAACAAAA
>Ga0228710_1003553_pt1 | contig 24735 bp, 15 predicted proteins | sample MedpolnodulmetaG_FD_177995 | JGI IMG/M metagenome (GOLD analysis project Ga0228710, IMG submission 177995) | Root nodule microbial communities from Medicago polymorpha collected in Santa Monica, California, United States - pink nodules | ecosystem: Host-associated > Plants > Roots > Nodule...
TCATAGAAATTATTCAATTTAATTTATGTAATTTTTTGGGAAAGTTGAATTATGAAGAAGTTGTTGTTGTTGATTGAATTCTTAACTAGTTGAAGTTGTTATTGTTGTTTTTAGAAAAAGAAAAAAAAAATTGAAAAAAAATTCTGGGTTTATTGAACTTTTTAATGAATGTATGAAGATGAGGAAGGAAAAAGATGAAGTAATGTTAAAAAAATTAGATGTTGGTGATGCATTGTTAGATACAATAAACCTCCATAATCTAGCCGTCCCTTTTTGACGAAAAAGATCAAACGGATAAAATTAAAAAAATTAATAAGGTATACGGTGGAACACTTACAATGTTGGTCCACCTAATATATTTTGGGTTAAAGTTAACTGACGTGGATCAAATTGACTGACGGAAACATATTTGAGGGATCATACAGAAAAATTTTAGATTTATGGGATCAAATTGAAAATAACAATTAAGTTATGGGACCAAACATTTAATTAAGCCTTTTATATAAATAAAGATACTTTGGAGGAAAAAAAACATTAAAAAAAAAAGCACAAAATCACATTCTTGTGAGTTAAAGGTTTGCCAAAAATAATACTAAATCATTCTTTCTTTTTTCTAGTGTACGGAACAAAATGACAAAACTTTATTTTGTAAACTATAATTGATTGATACGTTTAGTGTGATTATGCAAGTCACATCAAAGAATTCAAAGTATCGGGGTTAGTTAGTATACCTTTTTGCATTCGGTTGATATAAATGATGGGGGGTGAATCTAACATAAAATTTAGAGTGTCACACACACTTTGAAATTTATGTACATTCTTCATCATGTTCATTTTGATTATCTTCTTAGTCAAATTATTACAGTAAATTCCCAACACAAGTTCTATCATGATTGGTCTCTTGTTTAAAATTTGGAAGCCCCTCTAGATGTGAAGAAATTTATTTGGTGTGTGTTAAGGGTTATTTTACGAACTAGAATAAAGCTTGTCACAAAAATAGTCTTAACCTCGTAATTGTATTCAGTGTGGGGATTATGGTGAAAATGCTTGACATATTTGTGTTACTGGTCTAATCGCTATAGAGACTTGGAGAGGTTTGGGTGGATGAGATTTGATGATTGAGCCATATATTATAATTGTTGATGGTATTGTTGATTTATCTTTTAGTGTTGCAATCAAATTGCATATGGTAAAGCGTAGTATGTGGTGTCAACAATTTGATTATTTTTCAAAAAATAAAATAATGAGTCATCGTGTTTGACTCTCAAAAAGAAAGGGGCCAAAATCATACAATTGTAAAGTTTTGGGTCAAAAGTACAATTAATTCTAAATATGAAAGTTATTGCATTAAAAATTGTGTAATTAATCTATAAAAAGTTAAAAATGTTTCTTTTTTTAGTAATAACTTTCTTTTTTTGGTATCCTAAACAAGTACTCCGAAAACACCAAGTGGCATAACCCAAAAATTGTAACCCTTTAGGAAATAAAGAAAGATATAAAAAAAAGGAAAAAAAAAAATAAAATACAAAATAAAGTGAGTAAACAATTGAAACTGGGCCTACCAGCTTCCTACTATGAAAAGAATATCTTCAATCTCTTTGTTAGGATGATAAATGATACTTCATCCGTTTCATTTTAATTGTCGTTTTTTAGTTGTGCACGATTCATAAGAAAATAAATAGTTGATTGATCAAATTAATATCATTTATTAAAGTGTGTTGTTAATGAGCGCCCCCGAGATACTCTTTAAAGATCTCAAATTTAAAAAATATTTTTTAAAAAAGTGAAATGTTACAAATTCCAATGTATTAATTACACAATTTTTCATAAAAATTTACTATTAAAAATATTTAAAGAGTACTCTGGAGACGCTCGTTAACATTTTCTTTTATTAAAACATTTTTTTAAAAAATTTATTAAAACACTATTATTAATAAAAGTAGAAATCTTATCTTATCTTATGTATGATAATAATTATAATTGTGAAATCTTATCCATGTGAACCAGTCACACAATTATTGATCACCTCTTCCTCCCATTCCCTTCCACTGTCGGTCATTGTTCAATTATTGTTCAACTTTTTCTTTATTGAAAATCATTGCAGAACCATTATTTTTGTTTGCCCTCGTGGCACGTTATTAATTAGACTTCTTATACTTTTTCATTTTTACTTCTTGAGAGTAAAATATTAGTATATGAAATAAAAATAAATGAAGTTGTTCTTTGGACTCCAAATTCGGACAAGAATTGAAAATTTAGAAAGAATAATAGTCGTAGTTAGTAAAATAAAAACATAATAGTAATAATTTAGCACTATGCTACTTTCTTCAGTTCGGTTATTGAAATATTAAAGGGTTAATATATGTTTACCCTCATGCAATATTAATGATTTTCGGTTTACCTCCTTGTAAAAAAAATTGTTTAGATTTCAACTTTGTAATTCGAAAATTCTTTAGTTTTGGACTTTCACGGCATCAAATTACAAAATATAAGGTACTTTCGCCCTATGTAATTTGAGAGAATTTCAGTTTACCCCTCTGCCATATTATCAATTTTGTATAGTCAAAATTCATGAAGGTCTAAAACCAAATAATCTTCAAATTACAGGGTTGAAATCTAAACAATTTTTTTACAGGAAGTAAACTGGAAATCGCTAATATTACAGGAGGTAAACATATATTACCCCAACATTAAAATCTCATATAATGTCAACTCAGGTGGAAAACACATCAACTCAGGAATGATTTCTTAAAACCATTTTGATCAAATGTACAGCGTTTAGGTATACAAACATAAATATATTTATATTTTTTTTCTAATTATAAAGAAAGAAATTGATAAAAAAAAGATTTAATATTTTGCATATAAATTTCTTTATGTGTGTCTAAAGATTTAATTCTCTTGTGACCATAAAAAATACTTCAGCTTAAAAACAATAAATGAAGGACCAAAAAGTTGTAATATTTAATTACACAGTAAACTATCTTCTTAAGAAGAATAGCATACACCAATAGATTCTAGAAGATGAAATGATAGTTGAAGATAATGCATTTTTGAAAACATTAAAAAAATAATATTTTGACATTTTCATTGTTTCCAAAAAAATACACATGTTAACAAGTAAAATTAATTAACACAAGTATTAGAAAATCCTTTTGGCATTTTTGATGATGCATTTATAAAACCTCCATAGAATCGCACATCAGGTTTCAAAAGATCCGGATATAAGCAGTACCTACGGTAACGTCTTCTTCAAAATGATCTCAAAAACTCTTTTCGAATATGCACATTCACATAAATAAATCAAATAATAATAGCAAGAAACAAATTAACACATTTAATTATGAAAAGTTTAGAATCTTAAATGAAGAAAGTGAACTTCCTTCACGAGAGGCTAAGCTAGCTGATAAAGATACCTGTCACTTTTCAAATGATGATATATTTGGTTTCTGAAATTGAGGGTAAAATTTCCAAGGAAGGTGTTAGTTTAAACAAACATGCACACTCAAAGGCTCATGGTACTTTCGAAAATGCACCTGGTAAATCAAATAACATGCAGGATGCTACCTCTGTGCACTTGGACAGTGAGGCACCTACAATCACAGACAAGATCTCAGGATCAGCTAAGGGAATGAATGGTACACCAGACATTATGCAGGCTGCAAGTTCTACTCCAAACATCTGCGTGGCCTCTACAGTCATATCCTCCACTGCTAGACCAGATAAGTTTGCAGGTTCTGCTCAGGTAACAAGTGGTAAGACTGATTACAAACTTGTTGCTGGTTCTGTGCAGGATGCTTATGAGACACACACTATCATTTCACCTATTACCACCACAGATGAAATTCTTGGCCCTGACAAAGGCAGATTCACACAACCTGCCATCACTAAGAACAATTATGAGGCTTGCCGGAAAAGTGAGAAAATCCTTAGTAAGTTCTGGGCAGATGATCTAGACACTGATCAGGCATCAGACAACACCCTAGAGCCTGAATCAAATGCAAAAAGGTATCTGCCCGAAGGAGATATTGAGGAGGGAAGTTTATTTACTCCTTTTATGTCAAGAAGGCAGAAGAAGTCTAATAAGAAACATGCTAATAAGCTAAATGATACAGTCGTCCAAGGCATAAGTAGTGAGCACATACAAACTTGTTCCAAGAAGGGTGTAATCAAAAGCAATCCAAAATATATGTGACTGTTCTCAACTCTATGGTTGCTATTTTTTTGTTTTTTTGGATGGTTGCTAAATCTATCTTAGTGGGATAGATTTGTTTAGATCTGTTGCTGAACAGGGCTGCATTTCCTTGTTTAGCAATTCAGGTTTCTTTGGTTTTTAGCCTTCAAAAAAAAAAAAGATTGTCCCTCCGTAATTGCTTGGAAGCTTTAGGAGAGATATCTCTGTGGTCATTTCTACTACTACTAATATCTATGTCGAACATCAAATAAATAACAATTGATTTTGACATAACTTCGGTGATAGAGATTGGCCTGATGGTGCTGGCTTAGGTCATTGCGACGTGCTCTTTTCTTAAGGTTTTAGATTCAATTTTCTTTGGTGCCGATTACGGTGGGCTAATTAAATTCTAGAAAAAAAACTTTGGCGATAGGGAAAAATAAATTTGTAAGCATTGGAAGTATTCTAAAACACTGGTCCTCATCAGACGAGCAGTAGAAAAATTGTTTGCAATGTTCAATTCATGCCCAATGTCATTACTCAATGACCTTTCTAATAACCCAAGGATTCTATGTTGTTAACTACCTATAGGCATCTCGCATGACAACGCAAAATATCAGACGTCTACGACTACAGATGTTTTCATGGCAATGTATAATCAAAGAAGAAATGAATGCTTAGTTTTAATTAGAGAAAAGTTGCAACAATTATACACGAGACAGTAAGTTGTCAGAAATGAATTCTGATTATTAATCTTTGTCATGTTTAAATTCGAGATTAAAAACATGATTTCCTCCTGTATTTTTAAAGATGAGAGGGTTCCACTCTTAATATTTTCATACACACGCATACTTCCAAATATATCACACTGGGATAATAATCATTTTCTTTCTCGAAAGATCTTTCATAAAACTTACTTGTAACAACATTCATCTGGGATTCGCCAAAATTTATTAGACGTTGTATGAAAATGGTGAACCTTCACTACACCTTTTAAAAAATCTGGACCAAAGGGATTCAGCTGGAGTCCATGAGAGATGAATTCCCGAACTTTAATTAGACCAGACTGCTCCTAATGTCTCTGAAGCATACTTATGTAATAATTAAACAACAAATCAAGTTGATAGCTATGGCTTGTCTTTTCTGAAGGTTTCCAGCATTCAGATAAACATGATTAGTAACACAATATACAGTTATACTGCAAAAGAAGAAATCGACAATGATTACTCGACAAAATGCATCTACATGACATTCGAAAACAAAACATTTGGCTTAGCTAGCTGTAAACCTATTATGTGCTTATAAGCTAGTCGAATTTTTAACGTGAATCATGTTTCAGGCTGAGTGCATATGACATTAGGACACATACTGAACTAAGTACATTAAGATACAAAAGATTTCAAAAGCTAATAATCAACAATCATTGAACAAAAAAAGTTAGCAACATCAATATTCTTGATATTTGCTTTTTTCAGTACATATTTACAAGCAAGTAAAACGTTTGAAAACATTATCCAAGGTTTGCCTCCTGAATTTACATGTACTTCTACAATGGTATTGATTCTACAAGATACTCCATGCTTGTAAATGTATAGTAATGAAATCATCAAATTTAAACAATATCCGCAGCACAAACATCCTCCACAAACCATGCATCAGGTCTCACCATATCAATACCAGTTGGATTCTTAAAAACAAAATTCGCGACTCTTGCAGAAGGATCTGATAAATGTCGGTTCTCAGATTCAATTCTTTATCCCACATTCTTCCTGTAGATCAAAAAGCTTATTTCCAGTAAGGACAATTTGGTTTGAGATTCCGTCCAACCATAGTTATTTGGTATGGACATTTACATAAATCAAATAATAATTACTCACAATATAGAAGCAAAAAAAGTAGACACGTTCAGCAAAAAACAAATATGTTTCTCCCTTATAGCTTAGCAACAGTGGAGAGACATCTCTACAGTCCTTTCTAGTTCTACGAAATATCTATGTCAGAAGTCAGAACACCTAGTCAAAACAAAAATACTCACCAGGGGCAGGCATGGATGGCACTAATGATGATACGTCAAGATGCAGAAGGATCATATGCAATGTTCCATTTATACTGGATGTACAACTGAGCTGTAAAGCATATCATTACCCAATGCCCTTTCGAACAAGCCACAGATTATGTGGTGTGAGCCATCTCTACACATCTCGTATGACAACGCAAAAAGCCAGACAGCTACAGTTGGTTTCCTGACAATGTACAGTCAAAGAAGAATGAATACTTTGTTTATAAATAGAGAAAAGTTGCATAAATTACCAACAAGCCATTCTGAAAAGAAAATATGTCATAGAAACAGGAAATGTGCAGTTAAAATGACATAATAAGGGAAATATCAAAGCATGAGATACATTGAAGAGAAATGGTGAACCAATTTGTCTGAACTTCAAATAAAATGTAAGAAAAAGGTTAAGAAGCAGCAGATACAAGTAAATCAATATTTTGGAAACAGGATTTTCTTTCTATTAAGTTATAACATTTCATTTTTCTTCTTGATGTACAATATTAACTTAAGTGTCGAACACAAACACATGTTGGGCACCAGACACGCCTTCTATGAGAAGTTTTTGTGCGACAAACCATCCTCCACATTAAATTCAAACAATAGTTTAGACCGCACAAATACATAAATTAATCAACGTTTATAATAATGTAAAATATAAACAGCAATCGACAAACCTGCAATTAATTGAGAGAATTTAACTCCAGTGCTCTTTTTGTTTTCTGAATCTAGCGCTGAATTTAGGATTTAAACGGATTGAAAATTTCTTTCGTTTCAATTTCTTTTGTGATAATGATAATGAAGCATTGAGATATTCATCTACTTTTGTCTTTCTAATACGAGGATCGGTGAATATAACATTCTCCTCTTCCGTGTTGCTTTTCTCCATTAACACGTGGATTCCCATTTGAACACGACTTAATATTTTATTCTTATCTTCCTCACTAAGACTCAAATTCCAATAACCCTGGCCCCGCAACTTAAACTCGACATGGATCCATTCATTTTTCAAAAGTCCTTTCTCCATATTGTAGAGTTCAAATTTCGGGGTATGAAACAAAGTGCTATGCTCCCAGTACACATACCTAAAGGGGTAACAATAATCTATCTCAATTTCATATCCATTCACAAATAAATTGACTCTTGTCTTAGCCGCCCATTTATTTCCTCCTGGAAGAATAAAAATACAAGTAATCGAAGGGATTTCTTTACGAAACCAGAAAGAAATTGTGGGTCCCCTGCTTTGGTGTTCGAACCAATCTGGAATCCCCTCTGTTCCGTTTGGGAGAAGAAAATAAGTGTGTCTAGCCTCATGCAGTTGCTGTTAGTTTATACAAAAGAATAATAATTACACTGAATTATATATGAAATACTATATGTCAAATACTAGTGCAATAAAACAACAACAACAAACCTGACTCATTAACATTCTTCTACTTAATGAACTCAATGATATGCATTCCCTTGCAGAAAGCCATTCAAGATTTGGTGGAATCCCTCTAATTTCCTCAAGAGATGTGCATTCATACAAATCAAGATGCTTAAGATGGTGACATTCACTCAGGCACTCAGGAAGAATTTTGAAATTGTTCTCCGATAAGTCTAGATGTGTCACATTAACACACCACTTGAGAAGTATTGGGAGACATTCATCTGAGAGGATGCATTCTTGGAGACTAAGCTTTGTCACTTTTGAAAACACTATAGAATACATTTTATCATTCTGTTTTGGGAACCTCAGCAATCCACAATCCCATAGCGTTAATTGAAAAAGTTCATTCAGATTTTGAAATGAAGATGGCAATTCTCTTATGGAAGTTTTCTGCAACCAAATCTTTTTAATATTTGTCATCTTGCATAATAATTTTGGAAAACTCTTGAGACTCTCACAAAAAGAGAGATTCAATTCGTTAAGAGATGCCAACCCTAAAGGTGGAAAACGTTCGAGCTTGCTGCAGCCATTTGCACTTAACCTTTCAAGTTTATTTAGGTGTCCAATCGAATTGTGAATTGTAATTAAATTATCACAATTTTCAAACGATAACTTTTCTAAATTTTGAAGACATGACACATCAGGTATATGTGTTAAATATTCACAAAAGTCCAATCTCAAGACTTTCATATTCTGGAACTTCTGCATAAACACAAGGAACAAACAAATAAATTAATTATAAATCAAACAATATATTCTCCTAGTGATTTGTTTTTGTTGACAGAAACAAAATCATTGTGAATTTATAAATATATACAATTACAAAATGAAGTTATTTCACTTGCCTTGCTTAAAATACTAGATGATAGAGACTTCGATAAACATCCATTCCATTTCAATACTCTCAAACTGCTTGGAAGATACTTGAGACCTTTAGAAAAATGACCATCTTCAATGATAAGTGTTTTGAGTTTTGTCATCTTCTTGAAGGCCTTTCCTGTCTGGTCTATTACAGATTCCATGGAGTGGAAATTGATATATATCATTTCAATATTACTAGTTCCCTTTTTAACAAAAAGAGAGACATGAATCAACCACAATAATCATAAGATATAGAGAAATTTACATGTAATTAAGTGAAAAGAAATACTAGTATGAGATGGTCATATTTCCAAAAAGAGCAAAGTCAAATTAAAACTAAATAATAAATTGATCATAGATATCAATCTTACTCACAGTATTTTCTTTTAAAACATGGACTAAATCATCTTGACACCATAACCTACTTCTTTCTCCAGGCTCTTTGGGTGATTCTTGTTGGACAATTGCTTTACCCATGTCCTCTATCAAGTCATGTAAAGTCACAAGACCATAATATCGATATATGAGACATTTATCAGCCAACACTCCTAGATGATGTGTTATGGAATGGCCATAATGAGAATGAAGCATATATTTGGCATCTTCCCATCCACATCCTTTGAAGCAACAAGCAATGTCCAGAAAGACACTTTGTTCCTCTACTTCCAAAGCATCATAGCTTACTTTAAGTATCTTTTGGATCTCTTTATTGGGAATCCTGTCATACCCATCTAATGTACACTTCCATTCTTCTAAGTTCTTTCCAAACAAGTTAGAACCCACTATTTCTAAAACTAACGGAAGGCCAGAAGCATAAGCAACTGCACGATTTAAAATATCTTCATAACTTGATGGAACTTTGTCACTTTTAAAAGCCATCCACCTCAATAATTCAAGAGCTTCTGTCCCATACATCCCTTCTACTTCATGCATACTTTTTATCCCATGACAGGTTAGTAAGTGTTTGTCTCGAGTGGTAATGATGACTTTGCTTCCACGGCCGAACCAATCAAGTCCTCCAGCCAAAGCATATAGTTGATTCATATTGTCAACATCATCAAGAATCAAAAGAACCTTCTTTCTATGTAGCCTTTCCTTTATATCAGGAATTCCCTCACTAACACTTCCAAACTTAATTTCAAGTTGAAGTGTTTTTAAAAGGAGCTCCTCCTGGAGATGTTTCAATTTATTTGAAGCTGAATTCTCTCTCACATTTTCAAGAAAACATGAGCATTCAAATTGATCAGCAATAAAATTATAAATTGCTTTTGCAAGTGTTGATTTACCCAATCCTCCAATACCATAAAGTCCTACCATGCGGACTCCATCATCAGATCTTTCATCAAGAAGCGATTTCACTAGTTGTACTCGAGACTGCAATCCAACAGGGTAATTGGCAACATGTAAGGGCTTACGACTGATCTTGTTGGAGATGTTTTTGACTATATCTCCAATAAACTTGTATTCATATCTATTCATGTCCAATAAGATAAGTTAGTATGTAACAACATCACAATCACATCCATGTACTCGGAATATATTATACATTTCTAACTATTTTGACATATGAATAACTAATACTTGTTTAAAAACGTAAATGAAAAAGGTATTTCCTATTTAACCTTTAAGATGAGATTATTGTGAAATTTAAATTAAAGAAAAAAAATATAAAATGGAAAAATAGGATTTAAGTAAAGTTGGGTACCCAGGAGTACTATCGTGGTAGCCAGACAAGTTAGCAGCCTGGCTCAGATCTACTTTCCATTGCTGCAACCTCTCCATGTTTTTCTTATCATTTTGAAACCTTTTTTCATGCTTAGCCAATGCTTCACCATAACTACCTATTCGATGTCGCACCTGTGAAGGATCCACACCATAGAAAACAGGTAAAACGAGGCGACCCTTTGTTTTGTAGCAGTGCATGATGTGAACAAGTTCGTCCAAACAAAATGAAGAAGAGGCGTAGTTGATAGAAAACACAGGAATAAAAATCCTAGATTCTTCAATGGCCTTGAGGAGTGATGGTGTGATTTCATCTCCTCTTTGAAGATTATTGTCATCAATGAAGGTATGAATTCCCTTGTCAATAAGAGCTTTGTAGAGATTGCCGGTAAAACCGTGCCGAGTGTCAGTGCCCCTAAAACTGAGGAACACTTGGTAAGTGAATCCAAAGGAAAATGAAGAGGATGAGGAAGGTGATTGTATAGCCATGAGAATGGAGAGAAATTGGATGAAAAATGAGTTTGAGAATGCAGAATAGGAATGAGTAAGTTTTTGTGGTCTGTGATGACTGATTTGAAGTCTTTGATGAGTAACTTTATAACAAGGAGAAAACTTATGAGAAAAATGGTCTGTGAAACTTCCTGGCCACTTCCTATAGCAGTGTGGACCAATCATACAATAAATATCATTGTACTACAAGACTTTTAACATGTTTTTGTTTTAAACTGCTTTTACTCTTCTTGGTTATAGTATGTGTCTAGATCTATGTAAAAAAAAATTCTACAAGACTTTTTACATGTTTTAGTTTTGAACTGCTTTTATTCTTCTGCTGCATGTAGTTTTTCACTTTGTTACTTAATTAATCAGTGCTAAATAACATGAAATAAAAATAAATGCAAACTATGCTCTTCTAACATCTAATAAGACAGTTGCAAAAATTAATCTGTTACTCAATTACTCCTTTTTAATTTTTTATGTTAATTATTACAAATAGATATATGCATATATATGGTTGGAAGTAAGTAAAAGAAAAGGTTTGATGAAGGCTAGTTCTACTGAATAATTGTGGTTATTACACAATCAAGTTTGATTCGTATGTCATTGGTAACCAACTATGTCTTCAAAATATTTTGAATGCTTGATTAACCATACAACTGTAACATAGCCAAAGGTTATGATAGTATTTCCATTGAATTTAAATTTTCAATTGAAGATGATATAAAGAAGCTAATTTTATGTAAAACATTATTCTACGTCATTATCCTTAACGTGTACCCATCAATGAAGGATGGATAGGTTGATGAAGACTAGTAATACTTCTTTAAACCAATGTCAATGCCTTAAAAAATAAACTGATATTTCCAAGTGGGACCCTAAAAATTAATTGAGAGCTGTGATATTTTTTAGACCTCAAAAGTCAAAAGTTGATACTTAATCTTATCTATTGAACTGACATTTTCAGCTGTTATTATAAGTCACAGTAACTTGATATTTATATTTGAAATTTGATTCACCTCTTGTAAATTCGTCATAAAGTTTTAAAGATAAATAGTTAGTGTTGGCATCCAATTTAAAAATGAATAAAACTAAACAATACAAATACAAATAATATAAAAGTATAAATTCTTAAGGGACACGGTTCTTTGCTCCCAATTAAAGATTGTTGCATCATCATTTAATATAATCAGAGAATCGACAATCATTGAACAAGAATGATAAATGTTACAAATTACAACGAATGAAGCATAATAAAGATTGCATCATATTCAAATGTCCTACGAAAATAGCTTTTCCGTCATTTTCTCAAAAATAAGGGAACAATAACAAGAAGCTACCATCTCTCTTTGATAAACTTCATTTCAACATCATTTCAACATGACTTTGCTAAAGCTCGACATGGTGTAACATAAGGGTTTTAGTAACATAAAGCTCTTCACAAATAAGAACTGCTTCTTCCAAAATGTGATTACGTCGTAAAACAGTTAAACAGTAAGACTGCATTGATTCCGTACAAATTTCATCATATCAGTATTCCACATGGAACTTCCTAAAAGGAAATCGGAAGTGAAGCCAGTAGGAATGTTTTGTGCTTTTGTCAAAACTTTATGGATGCATTGAACTTCTCCGACATAGAATCTGGTAAATCTTCCAAGCTAAGGGTAATTTCATAAAAAAAATTCAAGCTTTTCCTTTTATTCTCTACATTTTCTCAATAACCAACTATAAAGCACAAATAGTGGACAAGACATTGACCCGAACACGTTGACACCGGGGATAGTGGATATTATTACATTGACGTGAGCATGTTGACACCGGGGTTAATTTAAAAAAATGGATGAATTGAACGTAATCACATGTGTCACATGTGTCGGTGTCTTGTCAGATACCAGACAAACATTCCATCAGAAGTGTCGGTACTCCAGAGGTGATATATATTAACACCTACAAAATTGCAATGGAGACATATTCCCGCCATAGAAATCAATAAATTGGGCTACAATGTTTGTAATGAGACAAAATTACAATTAACACATTCAAGTAAGCACAATGTTTGTAATGAAACTGGACCACGTTCAAAAGAAAATAAGCAAAGAAATGCCTATGAAATACACAAATGCCTAATAAATCTCAAAAAAAGTAAAGTAAAGTATCTAGAGAGAATATCCGACCTGACTTCCTTCAAACATGCATCCTCTGATCACAATCTCTTGAAGTCTCTTCTCCTGATCATTTGTTCCAGGTCAAACTGTCATTAACTTCACAACCATCTCCAACATTAATAACAATCCCCAGCAGCTTTAGCAAATTCTCAGTATCTTCATTCGGCTCAACATCTTTACAGTCATCCTTATCTTGATTATCATCCATAATGAAATCATTGTCAGATTCATTTTCAAAACCAGTGACATCCTCCTTATCTTTGGACAATGGCAACTTCCGCCTTCAATTTCATGTGAAAGTTCCTCTTTCATGACTTGTTGCCTAGTTTAGTCCTCTTTCTCCAACCATGTGGACCAACCAAGAGCCCGTTCATCTCCAACTCTTGCAGCATCACTATTCCAAAAATGTTCAGACTGTCTTTGCTTACTCTGCTCTGTGAGTAGCAAAGGTGGACCAAATAAACTAAACCCAATTTCAGCCTGAGATAATGTAGTGTCAACTTCTTTATAACAAGCCTGCCACTCAAATCTGCTAAGACTGAGAAATATGAAATATATCTCTTGATTAAGCTTTTATATCCCAACATATTTATTTCACCTGCATACAACCTAATCGCTTTTTGTAACTGTATAAGAAACTTATTGCATGTTCAACATGCTCTTATTATCCTCACTCGTAAACCCGTCACCCATAATTATAAAAGTAAATTTCCTTAAAGAAATTGTAAAGTTATATCTATGCATTATAAAGGAGAAGAAAAAAAAGTGTTATTTAAACAATCATTTGACGGATTGAAATGCCATATACAATTGAAATACAGAAATGCCATATTGTCGTTAGTAGCAATCAAACATTTAGTTGAGAAATGGAAGTTCACTCATGTATTATTAAAAGCAAATTAATCATACATATATATATATATACATGTTTTTGCTGCTACAGAAGTTCTGTTTCAGAAAAGTGATTTGGCAGAGAAGTGTTTTTACACAAGAATAATTTATTAATCACAAGAGCCTTGAAGTGTTGTTGCAGCTACACAAGTTCTGTCTCAGAAACTTCCAAGTTCTGATTTTCATCTGATTCGTGCTTCCTTATTCTTGAACATGTTGATTTCAATTTGTGTACTAAGATTGAAATTCTCAAAACTCTCCTACTGAGCTGCAAAGCATATCATTACTCACTTCCCTTTCGAACAGCCAACGGATTCTGTGGGGTGAGCAGCCTCTAGACATCTCGCATGACAGTCAAAATAGCCAGATGACTACGGATGGTTTCCTGACAATGCACAATCAAAGAACAAGAAAATACTTAGTTTTTGTTAGAGAAAAGTTGCATTCTTCATGTTCAATTTTATGGGAGAGAATGTTGTTTAAGAATATGGATAGGGACATTGAATTCAGATATTAGAAACATAACTTAGTCATTTTTATTTCAACATGAGAGGATCCACTCTTGAAATTGTCATACACACCATTATGCAGAAAACAAAAATTCTAACATGTTACAGTTGTAAACAAAAACAAAATTTCTAGCATGTTACAGTCAAAATGAGAAAATAAAATGAATTTCATTTCATCAGATGTAAAATATTTATATGTCATCTAAATAAAGGAAATATCAATTCATGAGATACATTAAAGAGAAACGTGAAACCAATTAATGAATCATTTTCACACTTTATTGAATTCTTAATATGGTATCAGTTTTTCTCTCTCCTCTTGAGAGTTAGTCACGATCCAAACCTAAGCTTCCGCCATTGATGCTTGTTCTTCAAGCTTCATCTACCTTCTCTTTTCCTTCGTTTTTCACATGAATCTTTGCGATTCTTCTTCATTTCTTTGTTTTGTACTCAATTCTGCATTGAGATACTCTTGTTTTCTTCAATCACATTATCTGTGATTTTTTTATCTTCATCTTCTTTGTTGCTCTGTTCTTCGTGGTGTTCATTTTTCCAGATTTTTTCTGTGTTCTTCTTGCACCATGCCTCCTCGTCAAGCTCCGATCATTGGTCAACAAGCTAATACCAATTCGGTTCCTATGTTCATCCAAGTGAAGGACCAAATTTAGTTACGGTTACTCCTCTTCTTACCGGTTCTAATTTTCTTTCACATACACATTTATCTAACTCTCATTCTATTTTTTCTATGTCCCTTGTTTCCTACACTGAACCAAAATCATATGTTGAGGCTATCAAATATGACTGTTGAAAACAAGCAATGCAGACTGAACTTAATGCTCTTGATCAGACTGGAATTTGGAAAATAGTGGATCTTCCTTCATCAGTGAAACCTATAGGGTGCAGATGGGTTTACAAAGTGAAGCATAATGTTGATGGTTCTATTGAGAGATACAAGGCACGTTTAATTGCTAAGGGATACAATCAAATTGAAGGCTTAGATTACTTTGATACATTTTCATCTGTTGCTAAGGTAACAACTGTTAGACTGGTTATAGCTTTGGCATCCATCAATCACTGGTTCTTACATCAATTAGGTGTAAACAATGCTTTTCTTCATGGAGATCTCCATGAAGATGTTTACATGACTGTACCACCAGGTGTTTCTACTTCAAAGCCAAACCAAATTTGCAAACTATCAAAGTCTCTATATGGTCTTAAACAGGCTAGTAGGAAATGGTATGAAAAACTAACTGGTATGCTCATCAACAATGGATATCAACAAACCACTTCTAATGCTTCCTTGTTCACTAAGAAAGCCTCTGACAGCTTTACCATACTCCTTGTTTATGTTGATGACATAAATCTTGCTAGTGATTCTCTTACTGAGATTACCTTTATCAAGAATGTATTGAAGCAAGCCTTGAAAATCAAAGATCCTGGTACACTCAAATATTTTTTAGGTCTTGAAGTTGCTCTTTCCCAAAGTGGCATCTCTCTATGCCAAAGAAAATATTGTCTGGATTTATTACAGGATTCAGGTCTGCTTGGTTCAAAACCAGTCACTACACCTTCTGATCCCTCTATCAAATTATACAATGATAGTTCACCACTCTTCACTGATGTTTCTGCTTATAGAAGACTAGTAGGAAGATTGATCTATCTAAACACAACTACACCTGACATTATTTTCATTACTCAGCAACTTAGTCATTTTTTAAGTAAACTTACACATACTCGTTACAATGCTGCTCTAAGGGTTCTCAAATACCTTAAGGGTTCCCCATGTCGTGGGATTTTCTTCCCCAGAGGTTCAGGTTTACACATTCAAGGTTATACTGATGCTGACTGGGCAGGGTGTAAGGATACTAGGCGTTCTATTTCAGGCCACTGCTTCTTTCTAGGTCAATCCCTCATCTCTTGGAGCACAAAGGAACAACCTACTATATCCAGATCTTCTTCAGAAGCTGAGTATAGAGCCATGTCATCTTCTACATGTGAACTTCAATGGTTGTTATATTTGCTGAGGGATCTTCATATTCAATGTGTTAAGCTTCTTGTTTTGTACTGTGATAATCAAAGTGCTATGCACATTGCAGCCAATCCTATGTTTCATGAAAGAACAAGACACCTTGAGATTGACTATCACATTATGAGGGAAAAACTCCAGGCTGGTTTGTTCAAGCTTTTACCAGTCACCACTCATGACCAACTTGCAGATTTTTTTACAAAATCTTTGTTTCCACTTTTAATCTTCTACTTTCCAAGTTGGGATTGTTAGATATATACCGACCTCCAACTTGTGGGGGGATATTGCACAATGATAGTTCAAATAAAGCTAAGCATGAAAATAAGCGTTCTTGTGGTACAAGTAGTTAGCTTTGTATTGTACTTTAGCTTAAGGATAGTACAATTAGTACATATTATAAATACTTGTCAGTAATATCTATTCCAATTAATGAATCATTTTCACACTTTATTGAATTCTTAATATGCTTGTAAGTACAAAACCAAAACTCTGAGTTATCCAACAAAATTTTACATTTCCATTTGCCAGATCAAAACCAAATTTGATTGGAAAAAGGTTTCTTTATACCAACAAGTTCATACATATACATGTATCTACAACAGTTTTTTTTTACATTTTTTAATCTTTAAAACTATCTATTAATGTCTTCATACTCCCTAATAAATAACAAGTCATGTATATTTATAAGTATATTACTGTAGAATGAAAATCAATTTCCTTTTTAAAAGATTTTTCATAAAGTGTAAGGGTCTTACTTGTAACAACATTCATTTAGGATCTGTTGCAATTTATTAGATGCTGTGTGAAAGTTGCAGAGTTCCACTATACCTTTTAAAAGTTCTGGACCAAAGGGATTCATATGGAGGATCTGAGATATGGATTTCCAGACTTTTATAAGATAGTCGAATTTTTATCAGTAATCATGTTATACTTCACATCAAAATTAAAAATGCATGTGTCATTAAGTTCTATAAATGTGAAATCATATGACCTTGAGTGAGATGCATGATTTAGTACATTAAGATACAATAGATGTCACTTCCTAGCAAAAACCCCTGTGAAAAGTGATTAAACAAATTCCAATTTGAATCATTATTAATGAGATTAATACAGGTTCATGGAACTTGTATACTTTTTTGGTACATTCATGAAACTTCTAAACTAACTAATAGTAAATTTAACTTCGTCAATTAAATGTACATGTAAATCAATACTCCAAAACTTCAATAACCATTAATATTACTATGTTTAGGCTATTAACTATTTAACTAAAAATCCACTCAATCCCACCATACCCAAATAAATAAATAGTTGGTAAGCTTTATGCGTAAAAATGTCTTAATTATAATCTCTAAAATTTTCATCAATCAAGTGTGATAAACCATCCTCCCTATGAAGCCCTGATACAGACACGGACACTAGACTCGATACCACATTGATTTGTCAACACCAATGGTAATTTAAAAATATAACATACTTAAATGTAATCACATGTGTCGGTGTTGTGTTAGTGTCAAACTCAGACACATGTTGAACACCGAACATGCCTTTGATGAGAAGTGTTTGTGCTACGAAACATCCTCCACATTAAATTTAAATATTTTAGACTGCACAAATACATAAATTAATCACGTCCACCCTTCGGTCACTATTATAAGCAAAAATCAACATTTCAGATACATTTATTATAGACCACATATATCATTAATTGAATGAATCTAAAATGTTGATTTTTGTTTATAATAATGACCGGAGGTTGTATATAATAATGATAATAATGTAAAGTTGAAGCAGCAAACTACAAACCTGCACTGAATTTATGATGCACCCACATATTTCCCGGAAGATTTATATGGATCGGTGAATACCACATTCTGCTCCTCCGTGTTGCTTTTCTCTTTCCACAGGTGGATTCCTATTTGTGCACTCCTTAATATTTGAATCTTCTCTTCCTCACTAGTAAAGAAATTCCAATAATCCTCCAACTTAAGCTCCACATGGATCCATTCATTCTTCAAAAGTCCTTTGTCCATTTCAGACTCATACTGTCTTTTACAGCGTTTATTATGTAGATCAAACAAAGTTGTATGGTCCGAGTTCCCTAAGATAAAGGGATAACCTATCTCTATTTCATTCACACAAAAATTGACTCTTGGATCACCCCAATTGTTTCCCAGAAGAATAATGATACAAGTTATAGAAGGGATTTCTTTTCGAAACCAAAAAGAAATTGTGTGTTTCCTGCTTTGGTGCTCGAACCAATCTGGAATCCCCTCTGTTCCGTTTGGGAAATGAAAATTGGTGCCTCCAGCCTCATGTAGTTTCTGTTAGTTTATACAAAAGAATAATATTACACTATGAGTTATATATATGAAATATGATGTGTCAATTACTAGTACAACAAAAAAACAACAAACCTTATTCAATAACATTCTTCTACTTGAGTAACTCAATGATTCACATTTCATTGCAGACAAGTAATTTAGATTTGGTGGAATCCCTCTAATTTCCTCAAGAGACTTGCAACTGTACAAATTAAGGTTCCAAATAAGGCGACATCCACTAAGGCACTCGGGAAGAATTTTGAAATTGTTCTTTGATAAGTCTAGCTGTTCCAAATTAACACACCACTTAAGAAATATTGGGAGACATTCATCTGAGAGGTTGCAGTTTTGGAGACTAAGCTCTGTCAGATTTGAAAACACTATACAATACATTTTATCATTATGTTTTGGGAACCTCAGCATTCCACATCCCCATAGTGTTAAGCTACGAAAATCGCTGAGATTTTGAAATGAAGATGGCAATGGTCCTATGGAAGTATCATCAAACCAAATCTCTTTGATATTTGTCATCTTGTGTAATAATTTTGGAAAACTCATGAGACTCCTACACTCAGAGAGCTCTAATTCCTTAAGAGATGCCAACCCTAAGGGTGGAAAACGCTCAAGCTTGCAGCAACCCTTTGCACTTAAGATTTCAAGTTTATTTAGGAGTCCAATCGAATTGTGAATTGTAATCAAATTCTTACAATTTTCAAACGATAACTTTTTTAAGTTTGGAAGACCTGAGACTTTAGGTATATGGGATAAATATTCACAATGGTCCAATGTCAAGACTTTCATATTCTGAAACTTCTGCATAAAAACAAAGGAAGCAACAAATACATAAATTAAAAATCAAACGATGTACTTTCATTGTGATTTTTTTTGTTGTCGAAAACAAAATCATTGTGAATTTATAAATATATACAATTAGAAAATGAAGTTATTTCACTTGCCTTGCTTAAAATACTAGATGATAGAGACTCTGATAAACATCCTTTCCACTTCAATACTCTCAAACTGTTTGGCAGGTATTTGAGACCTTCAGAAAAATGGCCATTTTCAATGATAAGTGTTTTAAGTTTTGTCATCTTCTTGAAGGCCTTTCCTTTCTGGTCTATTACGGATTCCATGGAGTGGAAATTCATATATATCATTTCAATTTTATTAGTTCCCTTTTATCAAAAAAAATAAAAATGAATCAACCACAATAAAAATAAGATATAGAGGTTTAAATGCAATTAAGTGAAAAGAAATACTAGTATGAGATGGTCATATTTAGTCCAAAAAGAGCAAAGTCATATTAAAAAAATAACAAATTTATCATAGATATCAATCTTACTCACAATGTTTTCTTTTAAAATCTGATACAGAGAAATTTACAGGTAATTAAGTGGAAAAAAAAAAATACTAGTATGAGATGGTCATATATAGTCCAAAATGAGCAAAGTTGTGTTAAAACTAATTAACAAATTGAACAAAGATATCAATCTTACTCACAGTGTTTTCTTTTAAAACATGAACTATATCATCTTGACACCATAACCTACTTCTTTCCCAAGATTCTGTAGGTGATTCTTGTCGGACAACTTCTTTACCCATGTCTTCTATCAAGTCATGTAATGTCACACAAACGTAATTTTGGTCTATGAGAGATTTTTCAGCCAACACTCCTAGATGATGTGTTATGCAATGACTATAATGACAATGAAGTATATATTCGGCATCTTTCCATCCGCATCCTTTGAAGCAACAAGCAATGTCCAAAAAGACACTTTGCTCCTCTTCTTCCAAACCATCATAACTCACTTTAAGTATCTTTTGGATCTCTTTATTGGGAATCTTGTCATACCCATCTAATGTGTACTTCCATTCTTCCATGCTCTTTCCAAACAAGTTTGAACCCACTACTTCTATAACTAATGGAAGGCCAGAAGCATAAGCAATTGCACGATTTAAAATCTCTTTGTAACTTGATGGAACTTTGTCATTTTTAAAAGCCATCCACCTCAGCAATTCAAGAGCTTCAATCCCATTCAACCCTTCTATTGGATGTGTACCCTTTATCCGATGACTGCTTAGTAAGTGTTTGTTTCGAGTAGTAATGATGACCCTGCTTCCACGGCCAAACCAATCATGTCCTCCAGCCAAAGCATGCAGTTGTTTTATATTGTCAACATCATCGAGAATCAAAAGAATCTTCTTTCTACATAGCCTTTCTTTAATGATTGGAATTCCCTCACTAACATGGTCTAACTTAATTTCTGATCCAGTTGTTTTTAAAAGGAGCTTCTCTTGGAGATGATTCAAGTTATTTTTAGCCGAATTCTCTCTCACATCATGAAGAAAACATAAACCTTCAAATTGATCAGCAACCAAATTATAGATTGCTCTTGCAAGTGTTGATTTACCCGAACCTCCAATCCCATAAATTTCAACCATATGGACCCCATCATCAGATCCTTCATCAAGAAGCGATTTCACTTGTCGTACTTGAGATTGTAATCCAACAGGGTAATTGGCAACATGTAAGGGAACACGACTGATCTTGTTGGAGATGTATTTGACTATCTCTCCAATAAACTTGTATTCATATCTATTCATGTCCAATAAGATAAGTTGGTATCTAACAACATCACAATCACATCCATGTCCTCATAATATATTATACATTTTTAACTATTTTGACTTGTAAATAACTAATACTTTTTTAAAACGTAAACGAAAAGGTGTTTCCCATTTAGGCTTTAAGATGGTATTGTTGAGAAATGCAAATTAAATAATAAAATGAAAAAGAAAAAACAGGAATTAGGTAAAGAGGACTACCCAGTTCTACCATGGTAGCCGGACATGTTAGCAGCTTGGGTCAGATCCAACTTCCATTGATGCAATCGCACCATGTTATTCTTATCATTTTGAAACCTCTTTTTATGCTCAGCCAATGCTTCACCATAACTACCTGTATGATGTCGCACATTAGTAGGATCCACACCATAGAAAACAGGCAAAACGAGGCGACCCTTTGTCTTGTAGCAATGAATGATGTGAACAAGTTCGTCCAAACAAAATGAAGAAGAGGCATAGTTGATAGAAAATACAGGAATAAAAATCCTAGATTCTTCAATCGCCTTCATGAGCGATGGTGTGATTTCATCTCCTCTCTGAAGATCACAATCATCAATGAATGTGTGGATTCCCTTGTCATCAAGAGCCTTGTAGAGATGACCAGTAAAACCGTCACGAGTGTCACTGCCCCTGAAGTTGAGGAAAACCTGGTAGGTGAATCCATAGGAAATTGAAGAGGAAGAGGAAGTTGATTGCATAGCCATGAGAATTGACAGAAATTGGATAAAAAAAAAATTTGAGAGTGAAGAATATGAATGAGTAAGTTTTTGTGGTCTATGATGTGAAATCTTGAATATGTAACTATAAAACAAGGAGAAAACTTATGACAAAAATGGTCTGTGAAACTTCCTGGCCACTTACTATAGCCGTGTGGACCAATCACATCCTAATTATCATTGTATTTCCACCTCTTCTTGATTAACGTATATGTGTCTATATCTATGTAAGAAAAAAAAATTCTACAAGACTTTTTACAAGTTTTAGTATTCGACTATTTTATTCTTCTGCTGCATGTAATTTTTCACTGTTACTAAATTATTCAGTGTTTAATAACATGAAATAATAATAAGTGCAAGCTTCTGTCAACTTGCCCATTTCTTTCTCAACACCCAAAATAAGCAACTTTGTTTCAATTTTCGGGGAACATTAACTCGGAAGCACTCCCCAAATCCGCAATCCCCATTGAACTTCTGCGTAGGTGGCTAACAGTAATGAGAAGATAATTTCTTCACTATAACACAAATGTCTGATTTCTAGTCATTTGCATGTATAGTCTCTAACGGAGGTCAATAAGGTATCAATTTTTTTAGAACCTAATAATCTCATATTCAAGTTCTAATATATAAGCTATTAATATACCAACACATAAGATAAAGTCAAATTATTTTCATATAAGCTAAGTTGCATTCATATAAGCTATAAGTCGATATCAACTTATAGACATGTCAAACAGTCTCAACAAGTGCTTCTATCAGTTCATAAGCTCAAATAATCCAAATTGAAACAAAGCCTAAATTAGTTAATTTAGATTAATAATTCCATTAAATGCATGATTAGCCATAACAGCACCAAATTGACTACAGAAACAGTAATAATCAAAATCATGAATTTAAATTCAAATTCAAATTGTTAATATACCTCATAATCAGCCAAAGCTCTAACACGCGACTTCTTCTTGCATGTCTTCATCTCCTCTCTCTCCATTCCATCGGAGGTAAGACATTTTCATCGCTGTCGTGTTACTGAGCCATAGAGGAACGGGAGAGAAGAGTTTGTGATGATCGGGAAGAGTGAAGATTTTGGTTCGTCGGAGGACGGTGGCGCCGTCGTTTGTTCCGCCGGATCCGGTCGTTTTGGGTCCATTTTTTGAAAATCTGAAAAACCCGGTTATGAAGGTAAGAGGTTTTGTTCGAAAATGAGAACCGGTGTGGAGAATTGGACCGGGTTCAACATAACTTACGACTGGGTTCGAAAAGGGCCATTAGAGTAGGTTTGTCTTACTTAAAAAAATAAAAAAAAAGTTAAATATGATTTTGATCCTATAAATATTTTAATTTTTCGTTTTAATTTTTGTAATTTTTTTTTTCAACTTTTAGTTCTTTGTAATTTTTTCATTTTTATTTTTGGTCTTTTTTTTAAAGTAAATTTATATGTAGAATTCATATTATTGAATAAAATTTTCAAAAAAAATTACCATATTATAAGAATCTCTCCAAAAAAAAATTAAAAATGAATTTTTATATTTTTGGTGGTTAAGAATTTCTATTTAATTTATGCTTTGTTAAAAAATTCTTTTTTTTTTTTTAGAGATTTTTACAATATTCTACATATTTATGCACAATTTCATTAAAAAATACAAAAATTCACTTAAAAATGAGGATCAAAATAGTGATTGAAAATTTAGAATTCTAAGCAATTTAAATGATTCAATTAAATTGCTTTCATTTCTAAATATTCTTGTTTGGATGGAGTAATACAAAATTTCATTGTTATCATTTTTGAGCAACTTTTATAAATTTGAAGTTTTTTGGGGCAGGTTTGAAAATTAAAATCAAGGGTCAATTTGCAAAACCTGAAAATTTGAATCTAATTCTTCATTAATCTATGTTTATTTTATAATCTGACATTGTTTCAAAGTAAAAAGGATGTGTGGGGTTAAAGTCAATATATAACCAAAATGGTATTTAAGCCTAAATATTATGTACATACAAATTACCCCCTATTACACATTGACTTTAGTAGCCGAAGATCTTCCATTTCTTCTGAATGTGGCATTGCCTCAAACCTATTTCATTGTTTGCATTCTATGTTTTTTTGGTTATACAGAATAATTTTACTTATTATTGGTAATTTTTTCATTAAAAATGGATCTGCAAGTATATCAGAAAACAAATGAATACTTCATTTCAAATTTATAAACTAGCCATGGAAAGCTGGTCATGACGTGAACTTAATTTTTTCAATTTAAAGGGATGAGAAGAATCTTTTAATTTGAGGTAAAAATTCTGTTAATTTACTTAAAAAAACATAATTTTAAATCAAAAATAAGTTCCCCAAAGAAAAGAGGTAACTCTCTAATTTTTTTCTAGAGCACTTTATGATGATAAACTACAGGACCTGAATAGGAGCATAGGGAGGCATAGATCATGGAAATCACACACTTATCCATTGACTAAAAGTGCTGCCTTTGAGCCATTATTTCCACGTAAAAATATTCATATATGGACATTGTGGACAAAAATATGAATGTTATAAGTGAAGTGCTTACAGTAAAGCTGGCTGCTTGGAAATCCTCCCTTCTCTCCATGGCAGGAAGAGTGCAATTAATTAAGAGTGTGATACAAAGCATGCTCATTCATTGTTTATCAATCTATTCCTGGCCTGTTTCTTTGATTAAGGATGTGGAAAGATGGATTAGAAATTTCTTATGGAGTGGAGATATCCATCAAAAGAAATTA
>Ga0228710_1003554_pt1 | contig 24730 bp, 21 predicted proteins | sample MedpolnodulmetaG_FD_177995 | JGI IMG/M metagenome (GOLD analysis project Ga0228710, IMG submission 177995) | Root nodule microbial communities from Medicago polymorpha collected in Santa Monica, California, United States - pink nodules | ecosystem: Host-associated > Plants > Roots > Nodule...
CCACTTTCTTTAACCGACAAAAACTACCCACCACCATTTATGTTTCCATTTTCTTAATTAAAATCAAACTTTTTTTAAAGTTAATAACATGTGTCATTTTTTTATTGGTTGGGTGTAAAAATGATGTCTTGGGTGAGAGTTCATGCAAGAATATCTCTTAATTAATTACCTTTTTGCTTTTGAAAAAATAAATAAAAAATGTATGCATTTATCCCAAGGCACCATTGTAGTATAATTAGTTATATATCTATGTTGGTTTCTGAAGAAACATTAGATGATATTCATTGCAAAAAATAAAAATAAAAACAAAACCATTGTGGAATTGAATAACCTGTAGCTGACGATGGCTGCAGGTTAATTTTTTTTTAATTTGCTACTAGCTTTCTCACACCTGTTTTTTGATAAAATGGGTGTTATATGTTTGTTATCACACCTGATTTTTTGTATTCAAACATGTGTTATATGTGCGGTTTTACACCTATTTTAGTGTAAAAGTGGGGTTACAAATACATATATCACACCAGTTTATTAGAAAAACAGGTACAATATGTTGTTTTTATACCCAATAAAAAACAGGTGTCGTATCTCAATCTTACAACACCCGATGATATAACCCCGACAAAAAACAGGTCTTAAATCTAAAAAAAACAGGTTTTGTATTCCTGATTTGCACTAGTGGCAGTCTGACAGGGTGGTGATGAAAATGATGAATATTCTTTTTATTTTTTTCTGGTTTTTTTTATCATTAATAAAAAATGTTTTTTTACTTTCAATTTGGTCCCTATGATTGACACATCAGCAGTTAACAAAAAATTTTAACAGTAAGGACTAAACTGACAACTTATCTACACATTAACTTTATTTTAGCAAATGTCTATATGGGTTTTGCTAGAAGACGCCCTTTATGAAGGTGTCTTTTAGCAAGTTATCTTATAGACATTTGCTAAAAGACACCAACTAATTTTTATGAAGGTGTCTTTTAGCAAGTTATAACTAAAAAGTTGATAATCACACCTTGAGGTGTGGATTGCTAAAATACACTTTTATGCATGTCTTTTACCAAAGCCCAAAAATTAGTGGGTGTTTCCTCGCAAAACCCATCTATATGTGTGTGTGTGTGAATTTTTACTCAAAAATTGTATTTTTTTAACAAGTTATGTATATATTTCAAGAAATGGTACTCAACGTATCAACCTTTTTTTTTTAAAGTATACTCTTTAGTTCCACAATACGCTGATTTAATTACTCGTTTTTGTTTCTTTCTAACCACTTTGTTAGGCCTAGTGTTTTGGTTGCCATGACATTTTATGTGGAATTTCATATTTGAATTTGGGTTATTATATTCTCTGTATCTATGTGTGTTTACTTGAGCACGAGTTGATCACTGTACTAGTAGGAAAATAAATGCTAGTGTTTTTTTTACTCCTTTCCATTTGTCACTTATGAAAGTGATACTTCATTGGTTTTTTTATTTCTCAATGAAGTATCACTTTCTTAAGTGATGTATTTCTATAGAGTATGAACTAAGACTAAAACAAACAGATTCTGAAGAGAACAATGAAAAATCTCGTCACGAACTGAGTATAAGAAAGTTCACAGAGACATTAATTAGGTTCGTTATGCAAGGAATTGAGTTCAAGATCACTCAATCTGGTCTAGCTAAGCTCACAAGATGTGAGAATATAGGCATGTTTGAAACTGGAACCATTGAGAAGAGCTCATATGCCTCTCATATCAAAGATAAACTTTTTTCTTCAAGATCGTCTTCGAGTGCTTAATACCTAGAAACTAAAGCACTGAACAAATCAGCTGGGATCACAAGCATTTGATCCTTTTCCTTACCATAAAGACGAAGATCATTGTACCAACATGGATATTCTCTCATCTGATAGAAAGCATTAAGGAATGCAATAAGGGAAAAAGGAAGACAGTTCCATATGGAAGATTTCTATCAGAACTCTTCCACCAGAGTCGACTAATAAAGAACCTACATGACTATAGGGCTTCATTAGAGTTGGACATCGAATTTGGTAAAGTATTCTCTTATGTCGCATTAGTGAATATGAAGATTCAGAAGAGTGACGAGGTTCAAGAGTCCAATATTCCTTTTTCTGTTAGGGAAAGGAATCCCGATTTTGTAAGTGACTATCTTGTCATCTCTCTGATGGACAATGTCGCGTCATTATGACAGACAATAAGCAAGTCATTCAGAGCTACATCAAAATGTATAGAGAAGAAGGAGTGAATATCAATATGGATGATGTACGACACATGAAGAGAAGGGCTGCTTCTGAAGTTCAGAAGGAGCCCAAGCAAAAGGTGACTACGAAGGCTTCAAGAACCAGAAATGGGGCATCTGCTGCTACTTCTGAAAAACCAATTCCTCCTATAGCTAAAAAGAATAGGAAGTTAAAGAGAATAGTTACTTTGAAATAAGAAGAAATTGAGAAAGATGAGAAGCCCTTTGTAAGGAAGATTACGAAAGCAAGTGCCTTTGCTAGGGAAATGGAAGCCAAGCATGTGGAAAAGGCAAACAAGCTTCTAGCAGAAGCTCTGAAAAAGCACACTTGGGGAGTCTGAAGCTGCAGCTAAAGAAAATAAGTCGAGAGCTCCTTCAGAAGCTGATGCATCTGTTAATAGTATGAAATTCTAGCACACTTGTTTTAATATGTTTTGTAAGATGTTTCAACGTTTGTAATGTTTCGTTCAATGTTCCAACATCATGAAATAAGCAGAAATAAAAACAAGAAAATAAATGACAAGAAAGTAAAGAACACAGTAAGTTTGTTGACCCAGTTCGGTGACAAATACACCTACTCTGGGGGCTACCAAACCAGGAAGGAAATCCACTAGTGTAGTCCTTATTCTATAGCTCTCAGCAAACTCCTCGTTTACACTAAAGACCTAGGACCTACCCGTATAGACTTCAACCTAAGAACTCCTAGATCTGAGATCCCATCTCACTATCCTATGGTCAGTCACAGCCCATGTGACCTATCAGACCTAAACACAAACTCAAACGGTAAAGTTACCTTCAAACACAACAACTAACACCTTGCTTACAAGCTTTGGTGTAGTACACAAGAGTATCAAACTCAACACACAGTCCTAAATAAGTATCGCAAACAATACAAGAAAGGCTCACAATAAAGGTTCTAAACTTGCATCAACATGATACAAGAGTAGAGCACATGTAGACTCAAAACCCTAAAAATCTAAACTTTTTAGAATGACGACTTGAATTATCAATTAGGTCTTGAAGTCTTGTTTATATACTGAAGCAGCTTAGGCTAAATACTTAGTTGGGCTTCAGAACAAAGCAGATCGGTTCAGCTAATCTGCAAAACAGAAATCAGAAACAAATATGGAAAATCCTAAAATGTCGGAACATCTTTAGGATCGTCCAAAACAAATACAAATATTTCCTAAAATATAAACACTACATTAGGAATATTCCACAACTTATTCTGTAAAGATATGCGCGTTGCTTGGTCAATAAGATAAGGAAATATTGTTTCCTTAAACAATAAAGGGCGCGCGTACAAATAGGCATGAACCCAGACACACTGAACCGTGCCAGGATGTTGAAACATCGTATTCAACATCTTACAGAGATGCTTAACCACATGTTGGAACATTGGTTCCAACAACACATATAAGGATATTTGTTTTAGCAACAATGCAGCCAATACAAATACCCAACAATCTCCCCCTTGGTAGTGGACATTTGATCTTGCTCAGTTTCTTCAATTTCTTCTTTCTCAGGTTCAGATTCATTCACCTGGATATGTGCATTTGTTTCCTGAACAGATGTTCCAACATCAGAATCAACATCAGGAAATTTTTCTTTAGGCACATCATCTATCACTACATTAATAGATTCCATCACAGTTTCAGTTTTGGAATTAAAAACTCTACAGACTCTGCTGTTTGTGGAGTAACCAAGAAAAATTCCTTCATCACTCTTAGGATCCATCTTCCTTCTGTAGTCTCTATCAGACAAGATATAACACTTGCTACCAAACACATGGAAATATTTGACAGTAGGTTTTCTTCACTTCCATAACTCATAGAGAGTTGTTGTGGTTCCAGTTCTTAGGGTAACCCTGTTGTGAATATGACATGTTGTGTTCATGGCTTCCGCCCAAAAACGGTAAGGTAAGTGTTTTGCATGAAGCATGACTATGGCATATTCTTGGAGAGTTCTGTTCTTTCTTTCCACAACACCATTTTGCGGAAGTGTTATACGAGATGAGAATTCATGTTTGATTCCCTCACCTAAGCAATATTCACCAAATTTAGCATTCTCAAATTCATTTCCATGATCACTCCTAATTCTCACAATGCCACAGTCCTTTTCTCTTTGTAGTTGTGTGCACAGATCTTTAAACACATCAAAAGTGTCTGATTTTTCTCCAATAAAGTTCACCCAAGTGAATCTTTAGAAGTCATCAACAACAACAAGAACATACCTTTTTCCACCAATGCTCTCAACTTGCATAGGTCCCATCAGATCCATGTGCAAAAGTTCAAGGACTTTAGAGGTTACTTGATGTTCCAACCTTGGGTGGGACATACGTGTTTGTTTGTCAATCTGACATTCACCACATATGCTGCCTTCAATAATCTTTAGATCAGGTAGACCTCTGATAACTTCTGAAGATAAGGTTTTCTTCATCCCTATCAGATGTAGATGACCCAACCTTTGATGCCACAACTTGATCTCTTCTTCTTTGCTCAAAAGATAGGTTGAGATAAATGTATCTTCTTGAGATACCCAAAGATAGCAATTGTCCTTGGACCTTGTGCCTCTCATTAGTACTTCTCATTTCTCATCTGAAATCTAACATCCAGGCTTGGTGAAGTTTACATGTAGTTCTAGGTCACACAACTAACTTATGCTAATTAAATTGGAAGTTAATCCTTTAACTAGCAACACATTATCAAGTCTTGGCAAACCATGTTTGATCAGGTTTCCAATTCCTACAATTTTTCCTTTAGCTCCATCACCAAAAGTAACATAGTTGGTAGCATAAGGTCTCACATCTTCTATATATTTATCTACCCCAGTCATATGTCTTGAACAACCACTATTAAAGTACCAGTCCTCTTTAGATGATGCTTTTAGAGATGTGTGAGCAATTAATCCAGTATTGATACTTTTGGGGGTCCATCTTTTCTTATAGGGTTTCTGCTGAAATTGCTTTGACTCACAATGATCATAAACCCAAGAATTTGGTTTCTTCTTGGTCTGATGTTCCTTCAAATGTTTAAACATTGAATCTGCAGTCATCATTCCAACCCGTTCCTTCATATGCTTAAGTTGAGAGTTCAATTTTGATAACTCATCATTGAGTTCTGAGATATGAGCTAGATTATCAAACCTTTCATCCTGTAGTTGAGCAATCTCTTTTACCTATTCCTCAACCCTTTGGGTTAATTCAGTATTTTTTGCAATCAGGTCATAGTAGGATATATCAAGCTCATCATAAGTCATCTCTTCTTCACAAGACTCAGTGTCTGACATAATTCTACTAGTTAAGGCAGAGACATGATTGGAAGATTCATCTTTCACCTCGTCATTTGAGTCATGACCATTTGACCATGAGATAGCTAAACTTTTCTTCTGTTTCTTTAGAAAAGTAGCACATTCTATTCTGATATGGACATATCCTTCACATTCATGACATTGAACGTCTTTGTAATGAGAGTTTATTTCATCAGATCTTGATATCTTCTCTTTACATGGTTGATTGTCAATGTTGGGTCTGATGTTCTAACCATTTGGCTTGGACCTTCTGTCAAACTGTTTGAAAATCTCATTGAACTGTCTCCTAATTAGAGCTAGTGACTCAAACATATCATCATCATCTTCATGATTTCCTTGTGTCTCATCAGAATCCATACTAGATGTAAAGGTAATACCTTTCCCCTTCTTATCAGTCTTGCTGTTGACAGTTATTTCAAAATTTTGCAAGGACCCTATTAACTCATCAACCTTTAAACTAGATATATCCTGAGCCTCCTCAATAGAGTAACTTTCATGTCAAACCTCTTAGGTAGAGATCTGAGAATTTTTCTAACAAGTTTTCATCAGAAATTTTCTCTCCAAGATACTTAAAAGAATTTGCAATATCTAGAATATTCAAGTGATAGTCTTGAATGCTCCCATCTTCCAACATTTTTAGATTCTCAAATTTAGTAGTAAGAAGTTGGATTTTAGCACTTTTTACCTTGGTGGTACCTTCATGTGCAGTTTTGAGAATCTCCCAAGCATCCTTAGCCACAATGCATTGTTTGATCAATCTGGACATGTTCTTGTCTACACCATTGAACAGAGCATTCAATGCTTTGGAATTTCCAAGAGCCAGTTCATCTTCAGCAGCAATCCATTCTTCTTCTGGTTTCAAAACATCTGTCTTGTTACCATCAGCATCAAGTGTCACAGGATATTCCCATCGTTTCAGAACTGCCTTCCAGGTTTTGCTGTCAATGGATTTGAGAAAAGTACTTATGCCTGATTTCCAGTAATCATAGTTTGAGTCATCCAATAGAGGAGGGCTGTTTACAAATCCACCTTCATTGTCCATAGTGCTAAAATGAAACTTCCCTGGAGCTCACCCTAAAACAGGCAGGGTGCCTGCTCTGATGCCAATTGAAATTCTAGCGCACTTGTTTTAATATGTTCTGTAAGATGTTTCAACGTTTGTAATTTTTCGTTCAATGTTCCAACATCACGAAATAAACAGAAATAAAAATAAGAAAATAAACGACAAGAAAGTAAAGAGCACAGTGAGTTTGTTGACCCAGTTCGGTGACAAACACACCTACTCTGGGGGCTACCAAGCCAGGAAGAAAATCCATTAGTGTAGTCCTTATTCTATAGCTCTCAGCAAACTCATCATTTACACTAAAGACCTAGGACCTACCCATATAGACTTCAACCTAGGAACTCCTAGATCTGAGATCCAATCTCACTATCCTATGGTCAGTCACAGCCCCTGTGACCTATCAGACCTAAACACAAACTCAAACGGTGAAGTTACCTTCAAACACAACAACTAACATCTTGCTTACACGATTTGGTGTAGTACACAAGAGTATCAAACTCAACACACAGTCCTAAACAAGTATCACAAACGATACAAGAAAAGCTCATGATAAAGGTTCTAAACTTGCATCAACATGATACAAGAGTAGAGCGCATGTAGACTAAAAACCCTAAAAATCTAAACTTTTTAGAATGACGGATTGAATTATCAATTAGGTCTTGAAGTCTTGTTTATATACTGAAGCAGCTTGGGCCAAATACTTAGTTGGGCTTCAGAACAAAACAGATCGGTTCAGCTAATCTACAAACAGAAATCAGAAACAAATATGGAAAGTCCTAAAATGTCGGAACATCTTTAGGATCGTCCGAAACAAATACAAATATTTTCTAAAATATAAACACTACTTTAGGAATATTCCATAACTGATTTTGTAAAGATATGTGCGTTGCTTGGTCAATAAGATAAGAAAATATTGTTTCCTTAAACAATAAAGGGCGCGCGTACGAATAGGCATGAACCCAGACACACTGAACCGTGCCAGGATGTTGAAACATCGTATTCAACATCTTACAGAGATGCGTAACCAGATGTTGGAACATTGGTTCCAACAACACATACAAGAATATTTGTTTTAGTAACAATGCAGCCAATACAAATACCCAACATAGTATATATTCTAAAAATTTGTTAGATCTAATGTACAATTCTCACCCACACATTATTTACCCTCACAAAATCCATCAAAATATTCCTCATAAAAAGCATCTCATCTGATCACAACTCTTCCTTACCCCAACCAGAAGCCACTAGTCCTTCTCTCACCCCCCCCCCCAACAATCATCGAAACACACCCAATCTCTTCATCCTTCCCCACTCAGAACCTTATTCCCTCTAACACTACAACCCTTACAATCTATCATCCTTGACCAAACCCAATCAATTAACCAATTTGACCATTCAAAATTTGAATAAGATAGTAGCCCAGACTTAGTTCTACCATTCAATAGTCTGAAGCTCGTATAGAAGAACTCCAAAAAACCTAAACTACAACCTTGAATGATATTGCTACATTACAACAAAAATATACAAACTTAATTAAGTTATCCACTGAGGTTGTGTCAGAACCCCTCACTAAAACCACTCTTCCCATCTCTGCTAATCATCATCTGGCCATTGTTAATTGTTTGGGTCTCTGCGGATTTTTAGAGTCAGGGGGAGCTTACAAACCTCTCAACTGAAGTTGTCAAGTTAATCAATAAAAAAAAAATTTCTTAAAAATAATTGTGGTTGTCATCATAAAAAATGGGAGATTGTTGAACCAAAATGAGTTTTGAACAATGCCTCTAAAGTTTTGATGATAACAAAGTATGAAAAACAATTGAATATGCTATTGTGTGTTCAAGTGTGCAGAACCATATAATTAAATTCTAACTCTTAAGTCAAGTTTTGGTTATGAACTGTCAAGACTTTGAACACATAAGATAGCATCTAAAGCAAAAGAGAAGCTTATAAGACTTATAACAAGATCTGAAGAAAGGTCAACCAGAAAGTTAACATCTTGGATCTGAAGAGAATTTTCACATGGATTTGAAGGAATGAAGCATCTGAAGTGTTGAAGACTATGAAGGACGAAGCATCCAAAGGTGACGTCAGAAGTTGAAGACTTTGAACCAGTTTGTCGTCTTATAAAGGAATGTCACTATCAGACTCAAAGTAGTATAATTTGTCTTCTTCTGACTACGTGTAGAAACAAACAAAGAAATTCAAGGACAATGAGAATGTAACATATCATTCTATTTGAAGCAAAGGAATTTTGAATGACTACTCAACGACATTATCCATTTAAGGAAGTCTTCGATCAAGCTTCTCAAGGTCTAATTTGATGTGTTGGCACTTCTTCAACAATTAGTATCTGATTCTCTCCTATATAAGGACTTGAGCAGTTGAAGAACATAACAAGACTTCTATGATTTTACAAGTGCCCTTACTCTGTGAAATTATACAGGGTACAAACACTTAAATAATTTCTTACAAACTTTCTTATCTTAGAATTTCTTAAGTATCAGAAGTCATATGTACTTAAATTTCTTACACCTCTGATTGTATATTATGTCTAAACTACAGTCTATTTTATTTGTTAAACATTGATTCTAGAAGACTCTTACTTGTTTGATTGAGCAAAAGAAGTCTCTTACTTTTGTGTTTGAGAAAATTCTAATCAGTGAGATTATAGTAAAAATCCATTGAAAGTGCAAGGGGACTGGACTACTCTCGGTTTGTGGGAGGAACTAATATAATTTGTTTGCGTCTCTCTCTCTCTCTCTCTCTTCAATTTAATTTCACTGCATAACTTTGTTTCAGACTCTGAAAAGAACTTTTCTTCTGATCAGACTCTGAACTGTTTTTATAAACACTTAATTTTTTTTTAACCGCAAACAATGACTTTCATTTTTCTTCAACTTTAATAATCTTGATTCTATACTGGTGAAGAAAGTATCCATTGAGAAGAACGACGTTCAAGCTTTGAGATGAGACAAAAGTTCGTACACAGTTCGTACAACGTGCTTCGAGAATTTATCAATGTACGAAAGGACAACTGTAGATATCAAAATAGATTATTTTAAATTTTTCTTCAAAGATTGTCTTCAATGAATTCTCGTCTTTGAATTCTCTTAAGAACTTTTGTCTACATTGCAATAACTTTTGTCAAAAGAAATTTACGTTGGGGAATTGGACTATTCAAGATCGAGTTTATTGAGTAAACTACTTAATTAGTCGATTTAATTTGATGCTTTGACTGTTAACCAAATACTACAAATGACATCGGTGCTTGATCAAATGATTGGTCCAATGGATGGATTGGGATTGCTGAGTGAACTTGAGCTTGATCTAGATGGAAGAGAAATGCTAACTTGGTCACAAACCTAAATAAAAAAGGTTTAGGCACATACTCATAAATGGAAAAAATTTAAAAAAAATAAAATTGAATGATGTGACTAAATTATTTTTCATTTATGTGAGTGTGTCTAAACTTTATTTATTTGTGTTGCTCTGGAAGAGAAATAATCTAAATATTATTCTAGTGAACTTTGCTGAGTGCCTAAATATATTTATTTAGGCTTGTGCCTAGCTAAGTATACCTCTCTTGAGTATTGATCTTCTTTTTTCTTCCGGTGGTGGCCGGAGTTTGAACCCCGGACCTTGCATATATTATGCATTGTTCATATCAACTGAGTTAAGCTCACATGGACCTTGAGTATTGATCTAGACATATTATTTAACTGAGTAATACATGATTTATTATTTCTAAATTATTACTATTAATTCAACCATATAGATAGACCATTAATATATCTGGTTAACACTTTATATGATTTGCACACTTAAACACACGATCAATACATAAACTGTTTTTGAAGGGAATCAATAGATAAACTATTATTTTTCTTTGTTCTCATAGAAACAACAATAAATAAAATATGTCTCCGAATCAAATTAATTCAAACACAAAAATGAGAGGGAGGGACCAAAATTATTGAATTTTAAAGTATTGGACCAGTTTTATGAATGTGCCAAAATAGAAAGATCTAAATTGTAATTGAGCATTTCCTCCAAAAAAAAAAAATTGTAATTGAGCATATAAGTAAAACTATAGCATACGATAATAAAGTTTGGTCAAGAGGACTTTTTTTGACCATTTTGCTTTAGAGGACTTTTTTTTTGACCATTTTGCTTTGCAGGACTTAAAATTAGTGATACTATGTCGTCGTAAAAACAAAGCAAAAGCCTTCAATACCAAAGGTCTCACGTCAAAAAAATTTGGTCAAAATCTAACGTCATATTATTATTCTTTTCTTTAAATAATTTATTTTAAAAGATGCAAAAGAGACAAAAGTCTATTATTAGAACTTCCAAATAAATTAACTATTTAATCGATATTATATTCTTTCAAAATCGCTTAAAAAAAGGTTTCGCATGAATTGGGGAAATTAACGAAAGCCCCAAAATTTAAAAATAAGGGTTCGGACAAAGGAAGAATTTAAGACAGCAAAACAAATATAGGGGTTATCTAATATAAATCCGGTATAACGGTGGACCTCTCATTTTTTCTAAATTTTAATAATATATTATTTTCGTTCTTAATTTATTTTTATTATAATTTTTTGATAGTTTATTAAAAATGGCAAAAGTCCACTTTAAGACTAATTTTAGATGTCCATATTAATCAGTCTCCACAAATATGATATAGAAAAAGGTGCAACAATCTTATTAAACCAACATAAAAGTTAGACTTCAATACCACTTAAACACGTGCATGCAAATAAACGAGCATATATGAACATGTTGATTTATCAAAAATATTAGAATTATCTTAATCTATTGATATTCACTTGATAATCCAATTTTGAATTATATTTTTATATATATAAACCAATATTTACACTCGATAATAGTGATTCTGAATCATAAAATAAAAAATATATAACGACTACTTGTTGACTTCGAATCTTATTCAACCGAGACTCATTATATCTTATGTTCTCTTTATATAGGGTGAAAAAAGTAATATGTATTGTGTCAAGTATATCGGGAGTATGCCTTATACATAGGTGGTGATCACCAATTAACGTTCTCATTATTCTTAAATGGTCATCATCACATTCATAACAACTAATTAAATTTATCAGTTTTTTTCAATAAGCAATAAATTTTCTTGAATGGAACGGTACTCAATCCCATTACAATATATAGTTTGTAACACTTAACATAGTAACAAAGCATTGGACAAGAGTGCCACATGTTAATTTGATGACTAATTAATTAAAACTCTTCATTGATAAATAATTAATATATTAAAGGAGTTAAGAAGTTAAAGATACATGGTTTGAATTATGACAAGGAAGAAAACACTAATATAATAATTAACATAATAACATTTGATGTTCAAAACATATTTAATTAAATAATAAAATATTAAAAAAATATTTAATTAAACAATTAAATAACAATATTTGTTTAATTTTTTTTTTACCCATTCATAATGATTTTGGAATCTAATTAAATAATAAAATATTATAAAAAGATTCTTATAAATACATAACGTTGCAACATAGTTTCAAGGCCATGAAACATATCTTACTCTTCTTTGTTTCTAAAAAAAGGGTGTGTCGAGAAAATGGGTAAAGATATTGTTATGAATGAAAATAAGAGCATGAATGGGTCTATTAGGTCCATTTTCATGCATGCTGATGGAGAAGATTGGTTCCTTATGATTTTAGGCACCATTGGAGCAATAGGTGAAGGATTCAACGGTCCTTTGATTTTATATATTTGTAGCCACATGATTAACAATATTGGAAGTTCATCTACCATGGATGGAGACACTTTCATCCATAACATCAACAAGGTCCCCCCTCTCTCTTTCTGTCATCTCTTTTTCACACTCTTTCTCTCACCACACTCTCACAAACACATGAAAAAAAGTTGCTAACTGGGTTTGGTTTTATTGATGATGTAGAATGCTTTGGTTTGGTTATATTTGGCTTGTGCAACTTTTCTTGTTTGCTTTCTTGGTAAGTCTTTGCAACTTATTTTGAATGATGTTCTCATATCCTAGTGTTTTGTTGAGTACACTAACCAACATATAATTATTTGATGTCACATCTTTTATTTATGTTTAATTAATTATAGAATTTAAATTTAAATTTAATTTTTTTTCTATGAGTATTGGTACACACAATTTTTAATGGATATAAAGAAATCTTCTTTATTTTCTCATGATTTGATTGTTTTTCTCTCATTTTCATTTACAGCATGCAAAATTGTTAATGTAGTTTTTTTGTTTTTTGTTTTGTTTTTTTGGACATTATTATTAAGAGGGTTATTGTTGGACAAGGACAAGTGGAAGACAAGCTGCAAGAATGAGATACAAGTACTTAAAAGCAGTACTTAGGCAAGAAGTTGCTTACTTTGATTTGCAGGTTACAAGCACCTCGGAAATCATCACTAGTGTCTCCAATGACACTCTTATAATTCAAGATGTCCTAAGTGAGAAGGTGATTCAAAAATTCTTTATATTTATTTTTAGTTAAATTAATCTTTTATTTTTAATCAACCTTTATATCAAAATCAAGTAAACATACTACTGAATTACTGATCTCGACTGTCCGATCTAAATTAACTGAGATCTTTAAAGTTAATTTAGTAAATATGCAATCTTAGTAATTTAATCCCTAGTCTATTTGATTATAAAAAAATATATATTTATATCTATGCAAACTTCTCAAATAAATGTTACTTGTATTAACAAGCAGTTAACTTCTTATTAAACAAAAAAACAGGTTCCAAATTTCTTGATGAACATTTCATTGTTCATTGGGAGCTACATAGTGGCATTTACAATGCTATGGAGAATGGCCATTGTAGCATTTCCATTTGTGATTCTTCTGGTGATCCCTGGAATAATCTATGGCAAGGTTTTGATGGGTTTATCTTGCAAGATTAGAGAAGAGTATAATCAAGCTGGTCTAATTGCAGAACAAACAATATCTTCTATTAGAACTGTCTATTCTTTTGTGGGAGAAAACAAATCCATGTCTGCTTTCTCTAATGCTTTGCAAGGGATTGTTAATTTGGGGTTAAAACAAGGATTAGCTAAAGGTTTAGCTATTGGAAGCAATGGTGTTGTCTTTGCAATTTGGTCCTTCATGTGCTATTATGGTAGCAAATTGGTTATGTACCATGGTGCTAAAGGAGGGACAGTTTTTGCAGTTGGAGCATCAATAACTGTTGGTGGACTGTAATTATTTTTACCTCTTATCTCTTTCATTTTAATATTTTATTTTTGCTTTATTAGTAACTTTTTAGTCAACTCTGTCAAAAAATTTAACTTTTTAGTCAACTAAATATGCACTTTTTTAGTTCAATCTCTATAAAAATAGTTTTAAATATACTTTTAGTCCCAACAAATATAATACTTTTTTCCTTAAAAATATATATAATATTTTTTGCTTTTAATTTCTGTAATATTATGTTTCTTTTTTGGGACAATTGCTAAAATAATATAATGTTTCAATAACTTAGTTCTTGCAAAATTATTACTTTTTACTTATGGTCATTGGGGTTTGTTTTAGTATTTGCTAAATTTATTCATGTTGATCTATTTCCGTATAATTTTTCATTTCAGTGTGACAAAAATAAAGTATTCTATTATTATTATTATATGAACCAATTCTAATATGAAAAAAATTATGTAGAGAAAAACAAAACAAGAAGGACCAGCAATAAATAAGTGTCATATTTGCAAGGACTGACAAAAACAAAACTTTGTAGGGACTTGAAAGCAAAAGATAATAAATTTGCAGGGAAAAAAACTATTTAAAGCAAAAAATACATATTACTCACCTTGATACTTGAAATCTACATTCATTTAAGCTTAATTTCCATAAACTTATTATGTAAAAAAGTTATACACACACACATTCAATCATATATTATCTTAATACTAATGGTGCTATAACATTATGTCTTAAAATATGATCTTCAACCAAACTTAGTAAAATATTATGCATAAAACTTTAAAATAAAATTGGAAATATTTTTTTTTACATTATGAAATTGATAATAGTCATCATTTTAAAACCTTCCTAGAGTATATTAATACTACATCTCCTTGAGGTTACAAATTCAACACTATGCACAATTATCTTCTAGTTTTTTTTTTTGGGTACAAGTATTTAAACTCTTATTGTATTGCCAGCTAATTGAGTGATTTGTGTTTGCTATAATCATGTGAAACAGAGGATTAGGAGCAAGTTTATTAAACATAAAGTATTTCTCAGAAGCATGTTCAGCTGGTGAAAGAATCAAAAGAGTAATAGAAAGAGTTCCCAAGATAGATACCAACAATACAAAAGGAGAGATATTAAACAATGTTTTTGGGGAAGTGGAATTTGACCATGTAGAATTTGCATATCCAACAAGACCAGAAACCATTATCCTTAAAAACTTATGTCTCAAGATTCCAGCAGGGAAAACATTGGCATTGGTTGGTGAGAGCGGTTCCGGAAAATCAACTGTGATATTTTTATTGCAGCGGTTTTATGATCCGATTGGTGGTGAGATACGTCTTGATGGAGTAGCTATTCGTAACTTGCAGATTAAATGGCTTAGGTCAATGATGGGTTTGGTTAGTCAAGAACCTGCTTTATTTGCAACAAGCATTAAAGAGAATATAATTTTTGGTAAAGAAGATGCTACCGAAGATGAGATTGTTGAGGCTGCCAAGATTTGTAATGCTCATGATTTCATTTCTTTGCTTCCTCAAGGTTATAATACTCAGGTGAGTAAGATCATTTTGTTTATCTGGTTTATAATATAGATCTTATATCAGTTATTCAATTAATCTGAAAAAAGAATCTTCGTTTATATTTGAGAGTTTACGTTGTCCTACTAATGACATGTACAGGTTGGAGAAAGAGGGATTCAATTATCAGGCGGACAAAAACAAAGAATAGCAATTGCTCGAGCAATAATTAAGAAACCGCGAATCTTTCTTTTGGATGAAGCAACGAGTGCGTTAGACACTGAGTCAGAAAAAATGGTCCAACAAGCACTCGAAAATGCAACAAACGGATGCACTGCCATCATAATCGCCCACCGTCTCTCCACAATCCAAAATGCTGACATTGTTGCCGTTGTGAATGATGGAAGAGTCAATGAGATTGGCTCACAGGACGAACTTCTACAAAATGAAAATGGCCTATATTCGTCCCTCGTCCGCCTTCAACAAACCAACAAATCCAAAGCACAATTAGATGAAACTGTTACAGCTACTTTCACCAATGAAGACACAGATATCACGTGTCTAGTGGACGACCCGACTAGTTCAGCTGAAGATCACATCAGTGTCCGTCTGCAGGCTAGTAATAATAACAAAAATGAAGAAGACGAGAAGCAATTAAACAATACAGTGTCATTTTGGAGACTACTTCTATTAAATGCTCCAGAATGGAAGCAAGCGGTTTTAGGGTGTTTGAGTGCGATGGTGTTTGGTGCAGTTCAACCTGTTTACGCATTTGCAATGGGGTCGATGATATCTGTGTATTTTCAAACAGATTACGAGGATCTAAAAAACAAGATTAAAATCTATTCTCTTTGTTTTCTGAGTCTATCGTTGATATCATTGGTGGTTAATGTTGGACAACATTATAACTTTGCTTACATGGGAGAGTATTTGACTAAACGTGTGAGAGAGAGCATGTTTTCTAAAATGCTCACTTTTGAAGTTGGATGGTTCGATCGAGAAGAAAATTCCAGTGGTGCTATTTGCTCTCGACTTGCCAATGATGCTAACGTGGTACGTTTTTATTTTACTTTTACAAATTGATTCAGCAACATTAAGGCGAGCACACATTGTAAATATAAATTTAGTTTTACACTAACATGAAGTACTTTTGATCAAAATTAACACGCACAAGGAATACTTAAATTCGAAATGCTTGAATCCATCATGCTTTATCCTTTGTTTTCTTTGATTAACCTTTTGTATATGGTAATCTAATCTAATCCCTTGCTAAAATATTTACCTTATATACTTAGTGAATAATGATTGATACTGTGGTTAATGGGGAAAAATTTCTGTTTAGGTGAGGTCATTAGTTGGTGACAGAATGGCTTTGTTGGTACAAACTTTCTCAGCAGTAGCAACAGCATACACTATGGGTCTGATCATTTCATGGAGGCTCAACCTTGTTATGATAGCTATTCAACCAATTATAATAGCTTGCTTTTACACAAGAAGTGTATTACTCAGAAGCATGTCAAGTAAGTCTATGAAGGCCCAACAACAAAGTAGTAAGATAGCTGCTGAAGCTGTTTCAAATCATAGAACCATAACTGCTTTTTCTTCTCAAGACAGAATACTCAAAATGCTTGAAACTTCCCAACAAGACCCAATTCAAGAGAATTTTCGACAGTCGTGGTTTGCTGGTATTGGGCTTGGGTTTTCACAATTCCTCTTATCTTGTTCTTGGGCCATGAATTATTGGTACGGCGCCAAGCTTATTGCTGATGGGAACATAACAAGGAAAGCATTGTTTGAGAGTTTTATGGTGGTTGTGAGCACGGGACGGGTTATAGGGGATGCTGGAAGCATGACTAAAGACCTTGCCAAAGGTGTTGATGTTGTGAGCTCTATTTTTGCCATTCTTGATCGGTCTACCAAAATCAAGCCAGACAACCCTAATGGATTTAAGCCCGAGACATTATTGGGCCATATCGAACTCTTGGACGTTCATTTTGCTTACCCCGCTAGGCCCAATATGGCAATCTTTCAAGGTTTTTCAATCAAAATTGAAGCAGGGAAATCGACGGCATTAGTGGGGCAAAGCGGGTCTGGCAAATCAACCATCATAGGATTAATAGAGAGATTCTATGACCCAATAAAAGGAAGTGTGACAATAGATGGCATGGATATAAAATCATATAACCTAAAGTCACTAAGAAAACACATAGCACTTGTGAGCCAAGAGCCAACATTGATAAATGGAACCATAAGAGACAACATTGCATATGGAACAACATGCGGCAACATCGATGAAACTGAGATCATAGAGGCAGCAAGAGTAGCCAATGCTCATGATTTCATTGCTAGCTTAAAAGATGGGTATGAGACATGGTGTGGGGACAAAGGAGTGCAACTTTCAGGGGGTCAAAAACAAAGGATAGCAATAGCTAGAGCTATGTTGAAGAATCCAAAGGTGTTGCTACTAGATGAAGCAACAAGTGCACTAGATAACAATTCAGAGAGGGTAGTGCAAGATGCATTGAATAAGGTAATGGTTGGAAGGACTAGTGTGGTTGTGGCACATAGGTTGAGTACCATACACAATTGTGATGTTATTGCTGTTTTAGAAAAAGGGAAAATGGTTGAGATTGGAACTCACAAAGCATTGTTGGCTAAAGGACCTTGTGGTGCTTACTACTCTTTGGTGCATCTTCAAACTAAACATGCATAAACAACCAAAGACACTTCTAATTAATTTATCTATTCTATCAACTAATTGAGCAAATTAAATTAGTTACAAGATGTCTTTGCTGGTTTGTGATTGCTCTTCCATTTTAGCTTCATTGGCGATAGATATTAGCTAGGGATCGATGTAGGGAACTTTTAAATTGTGTTACTTTTCTTATATTCGTACTTTGTATTATTATTCTCAAATAATGCGTGTAACTTTCATCATGTGGAATCCAATTTGTATTAGATTTAGATTTTGAATGAGAAAATTTTCATATAGAAAGTCTTCTATAAATTGCAGCAACTACTTGCTGTGTTTTTCGGCCAAGGAAGGACGAGATTTAATTGGTTAAATTTGTTGGTGATGAAAACAATCGCGAGAAATAGCATTACTCTTTCCATATTCAATAGATGATATGATATATATCAGCTCCAATATATATATGTGAGAGGGAATCGTTGGAATATCATAGATGACCAAATTATTGCAGATAAACAATCAAATTGATAATATATTATAATACACTGGAATTTAGGTGATACGAGTAGGATCATACTCTAAAATTTGGCAAGAAGTGAGAAGTTAGATGATACTGAATGGGAATTGTGTATGAGTAATTAGAGAATAGTGAGATTGGTAATTTAAAGCTACTAACTAAGCTAAGTACTTTCTGCAATATTCACTTCTTATCCATTCCTTTTCCAAAATGGGGTACTTACAGTACTGTCATTACATATGAGAGCATCATAAAGGAATCTTAAGCACTAATGCTGTTACAACAGAAGTAATAAAATGTAATTAAAAATAGAATGCTCGATTATAAATTGTCTAGAAGCTTCTAGACTAGTCCCTCCACTTAGGCATCTAATTCTTTGAACTTTTCTTGCTTCCCTTCTTGGGCTGTGCTGTGACATAATCCACTAAATGCATGGGTCTCTGATGTTTCCTCTTACGCCTTCCACTTGGTTCAGGTATGTCCAATAAATTTTCCTCAGCTAAACTTAGTCCCTGGTCATCAAGTTCACTCTCCCCAATATTCTCATGGGTCATAACATCCCATTCCCCATCCGGAGACACCTGTCCTCAAGGTGAAAATCAGGAAAAATCATGTGAAATGGTAGGATACGGCTCCCATGTGGCATCTTCAGGATACAAGCCTGTCCATTGAATGAGGACATGAGGAGAACCTGCATTGATTTTCCAATCTAGGACAGCCATAGGCTGAATCAGAGGGCAGTTGTCAGCTGCTTCAAGAGGAAGTGGTAACTCAGAAGATTCATTCGCATAACAAGGTTTCAGCTGTGACACATGGAAAACCGGATGAATTTTGCTATGACGAGGAAGTTCCAGCTCAAAAGACACTTCTCCAATTTGCTTCACCATCTTATAGGGACTTTAAAACCACTTAGACAATTTTTGAACTCTATCACCTGAGACTGAAGTTTGTCACGGACGTAGCTTCACAAACACATAGTCACCAACCTTGAAGGGATGAGGGATGTGTTGCTTATCTGCATAGTATTTCATAGTTTCCTGTGCCTTAAGCAACTTCTGTTTTAATTGTTGCAGAATATGTTCCCTAGAGGTCAGTTCTGCATCTAAGGCTTCAATGTGGCTGGTTCCAGAAATGTAAGCAGAAAGAGAAGGCGGAGGTTTTCCAAAAACCACTTGAAAAGGTGTCATTCTTGTTGAGGTGTGGACTGCAGTATTTTAATGCCATTCGGCCCAATGAATATATTTTCCCCACTGCTTTGGTTGCTCATGCACAAAGCAACGCAAATACTGTTGTAGAACCTTATTCAGGACATCCATTTGACCATCACTTTGAGGATGGTAGGCAGTGGACATGCGTAATCTGGTACCACTTAGATGAAATAGTTGTTGCCAGAAATGACTTGAGGAAAATAGGGTCTCTATCCAACACTATACTCTTCGGCATCCCGTGCTGAGTACAAACCAGTCGAGTAAACAGTGAAGCTACTTTATTAGCAGTGAAGTTGCTGGGTAACATTCCAAAATGCGCCGCTTTGGATAACCGATCAACTATCACAAGGATGACCGTATTACTTTGGAACGAAGGGAGCCCTGTCACGAAATCAAGTGAGATGTCCTCCCAAACCCCCTCTGGATGGGCAATGGATTGAGTAAACCACATGGGCTATGATTTGTTGGTTTCACTCGTTGACAGATATGACAACCATGTTCACCATGTCTTGTTTCATTCCTGGCCAATACACATTTTCTTTCAAACGGCCATAGGTGCGTTGAATTCCTGCATGTCCTCCCAGCAAAGAATAGTGGAACTCCTCAAGTAAGGTTTGCTTGATAGGAGACGAGACCGGAACATACAGTTTTCCTTTGAAAAATAAGAGTCCGTTACGAACCATGAAGTCTGAGTGTTCCTCTGGTGCTTGCAGGACTTTGTTGAGCAATTCATTGGCCTGGGGGTCCGAAGCTAACTGTGTTTTTAGCTGCCCTATAAAATCCCAATGTGGAACTGTCAACAAACAGCATTGTGAAGCTACTTCAGGGATGCGGCATAGTGCATCTGCAACTCGATTCTGTGCTCCCGGTTTGTACACAATTTCGTAGGAGAACCCCAATAACTTCACCAAGTAAAATTGCTGCTCAGGTGTATGAATTACTTGTGTCATTAGCTCCCTAAGACTACGCTGATCTGTGTGGATAATGAACTTGCGCTCCAACAAGTAGGTACGCCACTTTTTAACCGCAGCTGTAATGGCGCACAATTCCCTAACATAAGTAGAAGCACTAGCCATCTTAGGGCAGAATTTACGGCTGTAGTAGCAAATCGGATGACCCTTCTGAATGAGGACTGCACCCGTGCCCACCCGGAGGCGTCAGTTTCAATAATTAGAACGGAAGCAAGAAAAGTTCAAGGAATTAGAGAGAAGTTTAGAAAGAGAAATTGGTTACTTTTCATTGATTCTAATCAAAGTGGTAATGCTTATATAAAGTAATGCATACTCATAATAAGATAACTATAGCAAACTACAAAATAACAATGATAGTTATACTAGAATTCCTAAATAACTTGCTATTAAAAGATAAAACATAGTTAAACTAATCTATAAAACTTACTCCATCTTAATCCTAATTTATTCTAAAACTAAATGTAACGTGTTACTCTCTCTCTGTTTTTTTTTGTTTTGAAAAGGCTAAAAAGAAATCTATTAAAACCACAAAGATAAGTCGTTCTAGCACAAGATGTATCCGAGAAACTTAATAATCCAACAAAGTTATATTACAACGAACAGCAAGAAAAAAAAAAGAAGGAAAAACTAGGAAACAACCGTTAAGCAAGAAAAAGGATTATTCCTCCAAAAAAGATAATCAAAATCAAACACAACATGATCGATTTTAACCACCGAAAGATCTGCAACTTGACCTTAACACTTAACGATCGAAGATGATCAACCTAATGTTGAAAAATCCTTTATTTCTTGCCTTCCATATGACCCAAATCACAGAGATCCAGATAATATTAAAAACCTTACGAGCATTTTTCGAAAATTCCCCTAGACCACCAAACTACAAAAGGTGATCCTGAGAATTTCCTTGAAATGTCGTTGACACCAAACCAACTAGAAATAAAAGACCAAAGTGTTCCATACACATCACATTTATTAAATAAATGATGAATATCCTCCACACACCCACAATCAGCCGAGCAAAAAACTATAGAATTAGCCAAAATATGATGCTGATGTGAATTGTCCTTAGTTGGAATCCTATTTAGCAGCAACCTCCAAACAAAAATGTTGATTTTAAGTGGACCGCTTTAATCCTCAACACATGATTAAAACCCATATTAAAATTGACCTCTACATTAGTCAAATTGATTAAAACCCACAGTAAAATTGACAGTACACCGTTGGGAAGAGTGAAGTCTCTAAACCTAACGATCTGCCATATCAACCTGCAAAACAACACATTCCAATCGCTCCACACACTCCTCCACCAAGTCTCCCTCTCACACAAAAAACTTCATACGTCATTTCACACATCACTATTCACACCCTATCTTAACAAATACATATCAACCATAGTTGCCAATTTATTATCAGCTAAGTCAAACAACCTACTAAATCTAGCTTCAAGCGAAGAACCATCTATCCACGGGTCTCGCCAAAACAAAGTGATCCTGAGAATTTCACGGTGAATATTATCCAACAACCACCCCACTTCTAGCATATTTACTCCCCCTCCAAATTTATTCAAATTATGCCGCCATACCAAATCACTCCCTGCCCTAAAACATAACCTCCCTCCCTCTTAGTCATACTTTTCACATAACACTTTATACCAAAAACTCTCCATTTCCTCCAACATCATCCAAACTCATTACCATGTAACTATAAATTCAAATTCCTTCAACTCTTTCACCTCTTGCAAACATAAAGTATCTAATTTATTCCAAGACATTTTCTTAACCCCCCACCTCCCACCCCACAAAGAAATAGAAGAAAAAAAGACTCTAAAAATATATTCAAGAGAAGAAATGATACCTGAGGGAGCTTTGAATAAGGAAAGAAAATAGACTGGTATGAAAGATAGAACAGACATGAGAAGAATACCCTGACCCTCCAAAGATAGAATCTTACTCTTCCACCCCAACAATCTTCTTCTAATACGCCCAATTAAAGGGTAACAAAACTAAAGTTTTCTGGGATCTCTACCAATGTGCAACCCCAAATACAAAAAAGGTAGGCGGTCATGTTTACAATTCATTACCAAAGCCACCTCATGTAACCACGACTCGGTTACATTAATACCAAATAACATGCTTTTATGTAAATTGATTTTTAAAACATAAATTTCCTCGAAAAGAATTAAGAGAGCCTTTAACATTCTAACATTGGCTCAACTTTTAACCCCTACCAACAAAGTATCATTAACAAACTGTAAATGAGAAACAGACACATTGCCTTGTGCCCCTCACAAAAACCAATAAACAAACCATTCACTACTAAGGCATTCATCATATAATTTAATCCTTCAGTGGCTAAAAGAAAAATAAAAGGAGAAAAAAGGTCTCTTAAACAAGCTCTCTTTCCATCTTAAACTCATCGATTGGGCTCCCATTCACTAGCACCGATGTCTTTATAGTAGTAAAACATTCTAATATCTATTTTCTCCAAAGAGATGAAAAATTCATTTTAACCATCACATCGCATAAATATTTCCAATCCACCAAATCATACGATTTCTCGAAATCAACCTTAAATAATAATAATTCTATCTTCAATATGTATGCATCATCCACTAATTTATTCACAATAAGAATACAATCTGGATATTTGTACTTTTTTATAAACTGATGACAGAGCATCATATGATATTTTAGACTATCTTTTTTAGTTATTTTTTATGCAATTGAAGGAATTTTTTTTTAAGTCAAGGAAAAATATATAAAATAAAAAATGGTGATACATAGACTAGGGGGGACATTAGACCTTACCGAGGTAAAACCCAAAATGGGCATACAACATGAAAAAAAAGACCCGAGTAGACCTACCCTAATCTATCAAAACAAAAGTTCACTAATCATGGATGCAACCTAGCGTACCCGCGTACGAGTGCGAAACCAGATTATGGAATGCTTGCCTCATTTGATCCCATGAATTTATGGAACCAACTTCCAATGAATGGAACCAAGCACTAGCTCTATCCCTTAAGGAGAAAGGAAAGAGATGTAGCCTTACGGCTTCTTGATTCGCTTTCAAGGTTCCGCTGAGTCTTAAAACAGTTGAGATATGCAGATTTGGATCCTCAGCAGGTGATCCAGAAAACTAATTTTGCTGTACCAAGTTAAGTAGTGCAAGCTTAATCTCAAAGTTGTTACCCTCAACCGTTGGGTACACAATAATAGCTTGTGGCTCTTCCGTAGAAGGTGTTGCATACTCTTTGAGAGTGCGTTTAGCCATAGCGATATTATTTCGTGCTACTCTCTTTCTTTTATGTAGAAATATTTCGATCTCGGGAACGAATTCACCAAGACTTTTAGACCTTCGCATAAAAGAGCAAGAACCCAAGAAGTTAATGGTAAAGAGAAAAAGAAGTAGTAGAAGAAAAAAAAAGAAAAAAGAAAAATTCTAATCACTAAGAAAAAGTTAATCAAATTAGTTAACTCCCCAGCAATGGCGAGCAAAACCGCAAGTGTATGGTTTTACCGAAGTAGTAAAAATAGAGTATCGTTCCAACAAGGAGTTGTTCAATTTGATTGACTTTTAAGAGATGATTAGAAGAAAGTTTGATTGTAGAGATTGGGTTTTTAAAGGTTAAAAACAATAATAATAAAAAGCGCCTTGGGATTATTGGTTCATCGTAGTGACGAATCCTTCACAAACAAACCCTAAACCATGACTTTATATTCGACCTACTTTCTAAAGACAAGTTTCTCTTTAGCGTATCAAAGCCTCTTTCGAGGTGCAGTGAGTGTGTTCCTCTAGAAACCACGCCTATTCTCATGGTTGATTGCTATTAGAATCCTTGAAGAACGAAACTTTATGTGTCTCAAGGTTTGCTAGACTATTCTCATGTTTCGCAACCCTTGTCTAAATTCACTTGTTCCAATATCAAAGCTCTGCTTTCGCATTATGAATTGATATTTGAGATGATGAATTAACAAATACTAAC
>Ga0228710_1003555_pt1 | contig 24729 bp, 18 predicted proteins | sample MedpolnodulmetaG_FD_177995 | JGI IMG/M metagenome (GOLD analysis project Ga0228710, IMG submission 177995) | Root nodule microbial communities from Medicago polymorpha collected in Santa Monica, California, United States - pink nodules | ecosystem: Host-associated > Plants > Roots > Nodule...
TATATCGTCATTTAATTTTAAAATATTTGGTAACCAGTAATTTCATGATTAATGGGGCTACCCCGTTCTGATTCTCAAATCCGAATTCTTACTTTTTCGGAAGGTTTAGATAAACAACACATTGCGTGAAGGAAACACAAGTTTGGATTGGTTAGCTGTGTATAGTCTAACACAAGATTCTTTTGTGCCCATTGATTGTTTTAGAGGCCCCTCCAAGGAAACTGCATATTATTTTGTTTGAAGACATTTTCGGAGCTTTCATCCCTAAAAATATTCGTTTAATTTTATAATTTTCCTTTTCTCTTTGGTCTTTGCCCTCATTTCTGTACTAGAAACGAAAAAAATAAAAAATATCTAATGCAAATAGTTGAGTGACTTTTTCCCACTAATAACAAAAAGAACAAATTTTTCTAAAAAATAATAATTAAAAAGAACAATATAGTAAATTTGACCTATATAAAATTAATTGCACTAAACTATATTTCTTAATTACTATGAAAGTAGTATTTTTTTTGTTTTGTTTTGCTTATAATGAGCTGTATTACATTAGGCACCTTTTCTTTTTTCCTACCAAAAAAAAAACAAGGTGCCATATACATTAATTATGATGGTTTATTGCCAAAAATAAAAATAAAAAATATAATTACAAATAGTATTTCTTTTTATCTAGAAAAGTGCTCATTTAGAAAATAGTAAAAAAGTTATTATTAAAATCTCAAAGAATGAACTTTCTAAAAATATTTTCTGAAAAAAACAACATTCTAAAAGTATATAAATCATTATTTTAATAAATGATATAATTATTTCTAGGCAAATGTTAATAAATCAATAGATATTTTTTTTTTTGAAGATATGTTAGTATTTGAGTATGAGTATAAATAATCTCAAGCCAATGCACTCTTAGTTATAAACCACACTCAACCCTCACATTTGATCAAGTTGTATGATAAGATCTCAACTTCCAAAGCATTGTGAATAGGAAGAATTCTAACTCACCTCTAAACATATATATAGCTTCCTATCCCTTATTACCTGAGTTTTCTCTAGTATTATGTTCTGTGCAGACATGGAAGACAACAATAAAAATGATTCATGTAAATCATTGTCACCAACTAATGGCGCTCATAGTGATAGTGTTATGAGTCCCACTAATGGTGAGTGCAATTTTGGGAGTCTCTTCAAGATGGAAATTGGAGCTACCAGCAGAAGTCATAAGCCAAATATTTCAGAAGGTATATATACTTTAGACTAACATATTTTTCTTTGGTCACGTATCCTATATGTCAATCGTCATTTTATGGCTTGGAAATCAATCTTTCACCATATGTAAATTTTGCAATGAAATAACAATTTGCTACATCTCATTATGCCTTATATTTTATATTTTTATGTTTTTTCATTCTATTAAGTACTTATTTTATGTTGAGGTTTTAAATAAGTAATTAGATCTATCTTTGTTTTTGCAATTTTGTTTTGGATCCATAATCGTCTGCTAGATTGTGCATGCAATATGTGATTATTTGCTATGGAATTAGATATGTACTTTCCTTTGATTTATTTCACTTATTTGGTGTTGTTTTTTGCCACCGGGTCAAATTTTATGTCCCCCAATCTTATGTACTCATTTTTATTTTTATTTTAATCTACTTATGGTGTTGCAGATCCATTTGCACCCTTTTTGCTTTAAAAAAATTAGATCTATCTTTTAATAGACTAAAGAATTAATGTACTGAAAATAAGTTTTATTCTTACATCTATGACTTTTATGTTGGTGTTGTTAAAATTTAGTGGTTTGCTATGACGACATTTTACGCCGGTGCTTATGTTTGATCTCAAATTTCAACCCTCCCCCTTCTCATGTGAGTGTGTGTGGCATCTAGACAAGTCATAAATAAAAAATGGCTTTTTTTAAAGAATATAACTTTATGACATTTTACTTTAATTCCATTTTACAACAATGCCTTTAGATATGTCAAAAACTGATGTAGGCTAATATGATTAAATAATTATTGAAAAAGTTAATTTGATATACTCATTCGGTCACATTTATAAGAAAAAAAATAATTTTTTAGATTCATTGAATAATCATTGTATCTGGTCTATATATAAGTTACATATCTTAGTTATTCAATGAATCATAAAATATGTTTTTTGCTTATAAATATGATCGGAGGGAGTAAAGTACTAAATTTAATATAAAAATATTTATTTATTGGGTAGTGTTAACTTGTACCCTTAGACCCTTATGACACATGTTAAGAAACCCAAAAGAAGAAATATTTCCTAAAATTTTGTGCATTTAATTAATTAAAAAGTTAAAGAGTAAATGCAATGTACACATTTCAATAAATTATTTATATATTAGAATCATTAACTTGTGCCTTGAGGGCACGAGTTAACATTATCCTTATTTATTTAAGTTAGTCGATCATCATAAAATTTAGTCAAAAAGTAGATAAGTAGGCTTAAAAGTGTTTAACCTTATCCATTTTTAATTAAACACACTTCTAAAATCATTGAAAAAACAAGTGTAGCCTAAACTTAATGTAGACTAGGCATAAACACCGGTTGGTCTAATAGCAACTTATAAAGAATATAAACATGTAACAAGTTATTATCCATAGCTTTATTATGCATGCATGCATGCATTGAAAGTTTGATACATTATTTTGTGTTGTTATGTGATTGAAGATGAAGAAGTTGCTGCGTGCAAATTGAAGGGCGTTGCTGAAAGTGTAAACATCAATGTTCGTTCCTTCAATGGTTCAAAGTTTTGTGTTGAAGCTGCACTAAAATCCACAGTTGAATCCTTCAAAGAGCTTATCATTAGAAACTGTGACATCCCAATCCAAAATCAAAGACTCATTTACAAGGGAAACATCTTGCAAAATAATCAATCCCTTCAAAGCTATGGTACATTCTATTTTCTCATGTTGTCTTGTTACATTTTATGTCATTTTTGTTTTAACCATTTTTTTATGAGTTTAATGATTGGTTTGTTGAAATGAATATCTCATTTATCAACAAAAAATGTATTGCTTACGGATGATTAATATTTAGTGATTACGTCCAAAAATATGGTTAATTTTGTCGAGTAGATGATTAGTTCAATTGACAGTCAAAATTATGGTTAATCTAATTACATGATTAACCACAATTTCACAATTTTCAACGTGATATGAATTAATCATATACTCAATTAAATTAACCATAATTTTGCATGGGACTGTGTCGCAGGTGTTGGGAAATTTGGGTGTGCATGCATGAACCATTTTTGTAATATATATGAAAAGAATATGCTTAAAGAGAAAATTTTCTAATGTAAGATTTTACGTTAGATTTGGGTGTGAAGGCTATATTTTCACCCATGCTTCCATTACGAGAAAATTCATGGTTTCTTTCTACCTTGATTCTATGCAGTAGAAAACTTCGTACCAAAAGCGTATCTTGTGTTCGAGACATATCAATGTCCATTAACGCTTACATTTAATCACTTATATTTTCTTAAATTATTACTAGTGACTTCAAATGCTCTTCTATTTTATTTTTTTGTTCAGAAAAATGAAGCTTGCAGGGTACAAGATAAAATGGTTTAACTAGTTTCAGGTTTCGATTTGGAACATTGTTTATATCTTTTATGTTAATGCTTAAACATATTTGAGTACTTCGTCTATTTTGTGAATTATTCTTTCATCTATTAGCTGATGCTTTAATACACAACATTTGACCACATTTCAACTTTTCTATTTTGTAAACTATGTTGAACTACATTTGTAATCTATAGGTTTGGGACCAAATCATACTGTCTATTTGGTTCGTTGCTATGCACCCACCGATGCAAATGATGGGACCAACAATATGGACATTGATGCTGATGGTGAGAGGGATGGCTTACTTGCGGAAGGTTTTGAACCAATGCAGCGCTGCCATCCACTACATTGTTCCATTAATCCTCGCTTTTTAAGAGAATTTCTAAGCACACCGGATCTGCAGTGCCTAGTTTTGAATCCTGATATCATGTGGAGTTTTTTAACGAACCATCAAGAGCTGTCCAACATAGTTTTTGATCCAAGCAGTGTGAGCCGGGTTCTTGAAGATGTAAGGATCCCTGGGATCGTGCACGAAATAAGGAGACTAGCTGACCTCGAACTGGGCAGCATTGAATCTATTCCTGGGGGATTAAACCAGTTGAGGTACATTTATGAAGAAATTGTAGAAGAAAATGTCGCTGCAGGAATCTATGAAAGCCAAGCCAGGGATCAGTCAACTAGTAGTGAAACAAATGCTGGTTCTTCGTTACCAAATACTACTCCACTTCCCAATCCTTGGTCTTTTGCAGGAAGTAAGTTCTAACACTAGAATATTGTTACTCGACAATTGACATCTCTTGTTAACTAATTTGTTTTTAAAAAAATATCTTTTTAAGTTTGATTATTATAGTAATTTGTAACTATAAACATTACAGTGCTTATGTCCAAGTAATGCTTCTAAGGCTTAGAGTAACTACAAATTTACCATATTGTGACTAATGGTGTTGCAATTGATATGTGACAATGCAGTTGAAGGTGATCTAAGTAACATAAGAAGATCAACTACTTATGAGGATGATTATATACAACGCGAACCTGTTGTCTTAGAAAGAATTGATGTTTCCAATATTGATAGCCTGTTGGGTGGACATGTTATGCCAAATGCTAATTTATCGACCCAATTAGTGCAAGATCAACCTGCCCTACAAGAATTTATACCTTCCCACCCAGAGGTAACTACTTATCGTGCCTAGTACTAACACAAGATTCAATGTGCATGTGTTTATTGGATTGTTCTAATATCTAATTTACTTTTTAGTTTGATGGTCGTAATGGTGAACAAAATGGCAAGGCTGATTTAAGTTTTCTCAGAGAAGAGATTCAAAATCCAGATTTCCTTTCTTTGTCTTCACAACGTGAGACGTTGCAGGTAGGAGGATTTAAATGAATGTTCTATCTCAGCTTACATTAATAAGTATGGTTGATTAATAAGTATGTTGCATGATGCTCAGAATATAATTTTTTTTAAATGTTGCTGCTGATGTTTGTATGTAATTTCTTTGAGATAAATTATAGTAGTTATAATTATGGAAAAATAATTAACAAGCATGCCATACAGATCTAACTAAACAAGGACATCATAGCAGAAATTTTGATTGTTTAAAACATGATGTATTCTGATAAAGAAAAGCTGTATTGCATGCCTAAGATATGTTATTTGGTATTTCAATTAATATTCTCACAACTCTGTCTTATTGCACAATGATAGCAACCATTGTCTTCATAACAAGATCTTCTGCCTCATCTTAATCAGCAAGAATCAATGCAGTGAGTAATTATGCAATCCTTTTCTTTCCATTCTCCCTTGGCATTAACTTTTCCTAGCCTTGATAGAATCAAGAACTTTAATTATCTCGTGTTCTTAAGAATGCATCTTTGTTCTCGATCATAGTGTCTGAGAATTCATGCATTTTTTTATTTCCTCCCATGATTTCTTTGGAAAAATACATTCATGTTTAAAGCTTCAATTTACTGATCATGCTTAAATGAGTCTATTATTGCTATTAATCACGTCTCAGGTATTTCATAGTAAAATTCAAATCTTCCCAATTCTGTATGCTAAAAGTTATCACTAGGGAAATTTCGCTGCTTTGTGAGCTAGGGCATTGCATATTATTCTTATTAAACCATACAACATTTCTTGCATTATAAGCATGTAGCAAAAACTGCATAACACAAGACCTCTTTAACGATGAACTAATCTGGTATCCGTCTGCAGGGAACCGGGTCAGACAACTGGAGGCACTAGTAGTGGTATGCAAGATAATCCCTTCATTCTCTTTGGTTTTTGTTAGTAGAAACTATGTTTTATTCTCTTTGATTTTTTAGGTGTAGATACCTGTGTTTCTTAAGTATGTGGTCAGGGTTTCCCTTACTTCTAATATATAAACTGGAATACTCCGTTATAAACTTCCAAATACATTGGAACTAATTAATCAAAAGATATTCAAATGATACATGAACCTATTAATGCATTTAACCTTTTGATTTTGTACTACTCGGTACTCACATTAACTTTGTTGTCTTCTCAGAGGATGCAGAACAATTGTATGCCACCCAACTTTCACATCTTCAAGAGATGGGATTTTTTGACACACAAGAAAACATAAGATCTCTTATTGCCACTTCAGGGGATGTTCATGCTGCAATTCAATGTCTTTCGAGGAACTCCAATCAGTAGCAGATAATGTGGAAAATTCCCTTCATGATGCTCTCTCCGGTCAAGTCACACATGCATGTTTCCTTTCTATTTTATTAGTTGTAATGAATATTTTGTTATCAATTTTATTTTATCGCTCATTTGTTTTGAGACTTGAGTGGAGCTGTATATTACACTTCACATGTATTTTTTTATGGATTCTATAGTTATGTCGAGGTATTCATGCAGATTCTCTTAATGTTATTGAATGAAGTAGTTGCTGGTTTTTCAAAGAGAATGTCTGAACTGTCAACGCAAAATGTCTAGCTTCCGATTTATTAGGATTTATGTTATAAAATCTGTTGAAAGGAGAAAATTTTCTAATGAAAAACATGGTTTACGATGCGAGTGGGTCTTGACCTATTTGGTATAAGGAGTCAGGTTATACGCTATAGGGCATGAGTTCAGCTTCTGCTAGTGTAAGCAAGTTGTTGATAAGTAACCTCTTAAGTACTTCATCAACATTCTTTGAGTCTTGAAGTTGGAGAAGCTTAATTCTATCAAAGAAAAAATTAAAAAATGGTAGCAGGCAAGATATTAAAAAATCTGTTGGATCGATTATTTTTTATATCTTGGAATAAAGAGGCAAAGATGGTGGATTTGAGGAGGGGTGCAAGTAGGAGTAGGACTTGTGATTGGGATTTCAGGCGGCAAAGAAAGTTATTCGAGTGGGAAACAGAACTGTTACAACATCTTTTAACGGAATTTGGGACAATTACTTTTAGGGAGGATAGAAGGGATGATATTGTGTGAATGCATGCATGACCCATGGAATTGATATTATGTTAAATCAGCTTATAAGGTTTTAACAGAAGAGAGCAATCAGGTGGTTCAAACATTTAAATTTATTTAGAAGGGGAATTGTGGGCGAAGATGTGCGGGACTGTGTAGGAAGATGTGCGTAGCAAGAGTCAACGAGAAAGAGAAAGCACCGAGAGCACCATTGATGCTAACATGGTGAGTTCAACTCCAAGTTTAGCAAAATGGACCTAAAAGAGCAGAAAAAGAAGGATCCACTAGACATAAATCATGAGGCTCATTCCAGATGGTGACTTTTAGCTAGTCCCATTAGGCATAGATCTTTCCAAGAACGCGAAGATCGGGAAAGAACTTCCAAAACTGGTTCAAGCACAGCTGATCTATTCGGTTGGAGCGCTGTTGATATGTATGTAATAGATCCCTAAGTTGCTGGCATAGTAAAGATTACTAGTTCCACCATGAATGTAGTGAGCAGCATTGACCACATTATCCTCAATGTTATCCACTTTTTCGCCTTGAGTCTCAACCAAAATAGCCATATCAAGAAAAACCTAATGAAGCTTATTCAAACTCCTCTGAATATCCATCACAGCCTCATGCCTAACCTGAGTAGTACCCATATTCCCAGCCAAAAACTCAACTTTGAGACTCCCTGATATCATCTTCTCCATAACCTCATCACTAGGTACCTCACCTGTGACAGTATAGTACCTTCTCTTCAAATCCTCCTTATGATCCAACACAATCTTATCCCTCAAGGACTGAAAATCATTCATCATGTCCCTAAGCTTCCCCTTCAAACCATTTGTCACAGAAATTTTTGTTCTATCAATAGGACTAATTCCTTCTTTGTAGCATTCTGATATGCTTTGATTCGCAATGTTTGATTTCTCAAGAGCCTCTAACCTTGCCTTGATTATATTCGCCTTGTGCAGCACGGCAACCATATTGGAATCCATTCGGTCTCTTAACCCGCGAAGAACTTTCGCACTGTGAGTGGATTTTGTCTCTTGATTCAGTTGCTGAAGATCTAATAAGAGATTGGTGATCTCTTCCATTTCAACCTTGATTGCTTCAACTTCTTGGAAGAATTGAGAGAGGTTAGGGTCTTGTGTTGGGTTGAGGTTCCCTAGTTCAAGGTCAACATCTTCAAAATCTTTCTGTGCCTGTTTCTTCAATTCCACATAACTTAGGAACGATTTTGTCATCAAGTCATTCATCTTTGCAATGATTTTTCAAAACCCACCTTAAAAAACAACAAAACCCATAATTATTTTCAAAAAATACAAAACCCAGAATTATTTTTCAGAAATATACAAAACCCAGAATTGTTTCTCAAAAATATATAAAACCCAGAATTATTCTTCATTAATATACAAAACCCAGAATTATTTTTCAAAAATAAACAATTGAACAAGAAAATATTGTGATGCATAAAAACATACCCTTTTTTTTGGAAAGATTCACAAGATATGAGTAAATTTCTTAAAGGATGCAACTTTTTGCCACGAAGTAATTCTCCAACTCCAAAGTGATCTAGATGAGTGATGAAAGAATAAAACAAAACATACATGTCCAAGCATACCCAAAATAAAAATAGAATCTTTATTGTGTTAATGTCATGTATAAAGAAATTGGTTATTCTATATAGTTATTAACATGTTGAAAAGAAGATCAAAACCTGAAAGAATAGAACCTTATGAAACTAACCAACGTTGTTGTTGTTACTTTTTGTGAGTGGTGGAAATCTTCAATGTAAATTTGAATTTTGAAACGGTTTTGTTAGTGCTATTAGATTATAGACGAAGTGAGTCTAAATTAAACATTAGTTCGCGACATTATGAGAGTATAAACCCTCCCTGTGAGGTTTATTGTAGACGAAGAGTTTTTTTTTTTTTAGCAAGAGATCTACTTTAGAAGAAGATAGCATCCATCGATCATTCGATTGGCATTTTTACATTAAAAATAATTAATATTTTAAAACATTCATTGAAAATGAATACACACAAGCAAAACACATTTGTCTTAGCAAAGATCTGGAGCTGAATTCACAGTGACTACTCAAACTACAAATTTTTTAAGCGAAAAAAAAATGTCACATAACAAAACCATAATGTTTTTGTTACACGTGATTATTTTTAACTTCAGAAAGAGATATACATTGTTACAATATTTTTTTCTTCTTCTAAAGAATAAGAATATGAATTTGGCTTTTGAAACAATGCCATGAACATGCACTAACATATCAATTTGCTTTACTAGACATCTTAAACTCGGCCTCTGTTTTTATACATGTCAAATTGTCAACAAATCTTCGTTACTACTATGTCTATGGTATTGTAATTTGTTTTTGGGCCTTTTCAGCCTCAAGCTTCCGCAACATTGATGAACTCAGCTTAATCTCGCCTGATTCTCCAGAGACCAAATCTACAACTTCAATCTGCATATATCCAGGGCAGGAATAAATATTTCTAATGTGTCACAGAAATATTTACAAAGATAGATACAATAATAAATTGAGACCTTCAACTGTGAAAGGCCTCTTTCAGCTCTTTTTCTGTTTACTGCCAATCCACCAGGTAAAGTCTCTTTGCTGTAAGAGAACCAACTCCACAGTTGGTAATCAAATAACTTAAAATATAGAGTTGCATGTCATTTGCTTATTCTGCGACTAGAATCAGAAAGATGTTACAAAATCATGACAACAATTGACAGAGGAATAAAAGAAGATATCCAGCTCGGGGCTAGTTCTAGGGTGTTCCCTTGTTAAAGGACCACAGCAAAGTTCCTTTGAAAATGAGTATCTATATCAGGTTGATTGATAGGTGTTCCTTTTAAGGTTATATCATTTCATTTTAAATTTCTATCATTTATTTTTCTTACGTAATAAATCAACTAAGGAAACTAGTGTTCCCTTTCCAACAACTAAGACCAAACATTCGGCTTAGTTTGATATCAAATCAAGACTTCAGTTATCATGAAGGCCACAAAACAGCTATTAGGAATAAATACTTGGTCACAGGTTTGTTTCTTTTTTTTAAGTCTATCAATATGCAATTGACCGTACACTTAAGACCACTGCACAATACTAATACAGACAAATATGCTACATAACAAACCTCACAATCACAGCCTCCAATTTTTCATCTATAATGGAAGGGCCATAAGGATCTGTGATTGGTACAGCTTGCACTTCCAACTCTGGCTTGACAGACTACATGTTAAATCAAACTCATAATCAAAATTAAACTGATAAAAAATGTAAATAAATCTTGCAGGAATAATCACTATATGCAATTGATTGAAAACCGATTCAAGATCAAGATAAGTATATCATTTACTATCACAACTATGCACCAAATAGAACCTAACAATACAAAACTCAGCAGCCTCTCTTGCTTACACTCTGCCGATTAAAATATATATTTTGTTGTCGGACAGATGATAATAGTTGTCTCTTGTCTTGCTTACCCCTTATGTTCTATATCAACAATAAAAAAGAAAGCTTGAACTTTTTATAGCCAACCATTATTCATGTCAATGTTTTGTTCAAAGAAATAAATAAATACAGGGGATTCTTTTTATGAATCGTGTATTAGAGCACATGGCAAAAATTTGTCATCGCTTGGACTCACCTTTATGAAAGTTTTGACATTATGCATCCTCATCTCAATTGGTTCTATGAGTTCAGCAAACTGCAAGTGTAAAAGATCATATCACAAATTTGCAAACCTAAACATGAAAGGAAAACATAGCGATAATATAACAACTCCTTTTCATGTAAAAATCCAAAGATTGTCAGATAGAGAAATAAGGCAATTCATGGCATATGGCTAAGTAAGTTAACAAGATCAATATAACACAAAGCTTTAGATTTAGCTAGCTCCTACATCTTTTATTAAAGATATATTTAGGTAAAATTATACAGTATCACTTAAATCTAAGAAGTAAATTATTTCAAACATCTAATCTATAATATTCAATTGTTTTCTCAGTTGAGATACCACATTCAGCTGAAATTATGCAAACAGGGCAGCTAAAGGTTATCCTTCGTTTCGACTTTAAAACAATTTTATACGTAATTTAATCTCCTTTGAATCTTGAAAATGAATTCAACATACTTGGAATAAAATAACGTTGAAAAAGAGTTCAGGCAAGAGTTTATGACACTAAAGACGATATCAAATTTCAGACTTCAGATTCTAGTTATCTCATTGATGTTTTAACTCTGACAGCACAAACTAATGACCAAGTATTGATGTACATGACACGTCTGAATTAACAATCAGCAAGGCGTATATTTAATGACCAAATCAGACAACAAGGTCGAAGATAGATAATCGACAGCTAAAAGTTGATGTTCACAATAAAACTAAGCAAGCTGTTGCATGTAATGTAGTACACCCTCCGGAATGAAATATGAGCAAAATGAATTCAAAAAGTCAAATGTATTTGGTGTAAATTTTGGACCAAATACATTAAACTTTTTTGGATTTTTTTGCTTATATTTCATTCCAAAGGAAGTACTAGTTTTCCTCTGTGAGTAAGGGGAGGGGGAGTTTCAGCTACTCCCCTGGTTCACAAAAGTGTAATCTTATCAAAACAACCAATTCAATATTTGATTGAAGCTAAATACCAATTAATTGTGAAGCTTATGCTAACTGGTTAAAACCATAAAATTATGGATACACAAAATATCAATTGTTGAAATGATCAACATATATATAGGTTATCACCTATGAAGCACAGATACGGACACGGACATCAGACACGACATGGACATGGTGACACTGCTAATAATTTGAGAAAATCACATAATTCAGTGTAATTATGTGTCGGTGTTGGACACGACACGTGTCCGACAACGGGACACGCTAATCCAAGATGTGTCCGTGCTTCATTATCACTAATAATTTCAATACAAATTAAGAACTAATATAGCAAGGAAACTACTTAATCCATATAAACATAAAAATTAAGAACACAAAATATAGATATTTGATTATGATATATCCAAAATAGGGGGAAAAGTAACCTGTTTCTTAGCAAGCATAGGACCGTCGCAAACTCCAATGACAATACGGTGTTTTGCCAACGTAGCTGAAGCCTGCAGATACAAGTTTCAAGTTTCAACCTCACGAGTTATTGAAAATAATCGAAATAATGAATGAGAGATTTCAAACCGAAAGAAAGAAAGGAAGTAGAGAGATACAGTGAGAAAAAGGCGATGGCCGTCATGCAATCGGTCGAAGGTGCCACCATTGACGACGGCTTCGTAGGTGTTGTGGGGAGAGAGAGAGGGAACCACCATAGGATCATCGTTAACCGCCATAGCTGACACTGAAAATAGAGAAGTAAGATTCTGAGTCAAAGCGGTTGATGTGTGTTAGGATCCGATATGAGGTGGTGTGGCGGGTTTTGCTAGGAGGGTCTTTAGCATGTTATTCTATGATCATTTGCTAAAAGACACCTTCATAAAAATTAGTTGGTGTCTTTTAACAACACACACCTCAAGGTGTGATTTTCTCTTTTTAGTAATAACTTTGCTAAAAAACATCTTCATAAAAATTAGTTGGTGTCTTTTAGCAAATGCTCATAGAATAACTTGCTAAAAAGACAATTTTGATTGGGTCAAAATTGGGTTAGAGGGCTAAAATTGCAACAGAAAGTAAACATAAAGGGCTTGGAAAGAGTTTTTTTTTTAGGGGGCCAAAATCACAACATTTGGATACTTAGGGGGCCAAAAGAGTAATTAAGTCTTTCTTTAATGGAATAAGTTTTCTGTTTTGGGTTAGAGTAGGACTTCTCTCTGAGTTATATCAGAACTTTTACTATTTTCATTCACATCAATAAAACACCATATTTTCCTTAATTGCCATATGTTTCATCTTGTTCCTTTGTTATGTTACTATTAATTCATTGGTAGGATCTGTTGGTTCATTTAAAATTGGTCCGACCTACCGGAACTTAAGTATCACCGCCTCCCCTTTTTTCTGTCATCCATAATAAAAACAAGTCAGAAACTTAAGCCAACACACAAACCCTTTTCCTTTCATTAGTAAGACATATGTAACGACTTCGAACCCCAATCAGTGACATCCACCTTCAACACCAAGGGACAATGCTCGGACATATCTCACGGAAGGATCCAAAGAGAAAAAGTCCCCCAATATTCTCCCCACTCCTCTGACACCAATGCCCTATCAATTCTACTCATTGCACTCCCATTAGAATTATACCTAGTAAACTTCCTCCCCACAAGGTTTTCATCTTCCACCTCCAAATTATCAACCACCTCATTAAATAAAACAATTTCTCTTCTAATATCACCACTAGGACCCGAATTCACCCCCTTCTTTCTTCACGATGGAGGACCGAGTTAAAATCATCAATAAAACACCACACTCCAATACCCATAAAGTTCCTAAGCACTACAAGATTCTCCCACAACCTTTGTTTGTCGAGCAAGTCACATTTAGAGTCAACATTCACCACTAAAAATCTTCTACAAAGTGGACCCCATTCGATACACACTCCAAGAAATCCCTTCCCTACAAACGAACAAATAAACCTTGACTCGGACTTATGCCAAATCGATAAAATTTCATCACTATTACCCACGGAAGGAAGGATAGCCCATTGGCAATCGTCATCCCCCCAAAGATTACGAAACACCGAGTCCAAAATCACCTCCATTTTTGTTTCTTGGATAGCAAAAAAAATTCACCCTATGACACCGCAACAACTCCCTCACCTTCTTTCATTTTAAAACACCTCCCAAACCTCTCACATTTGAGGACAACACAATTATGGATTACCCGGCCTCCTCTCCCTAGCATCTCTCTTAGCAACCTCAATATCTTCCAATTCAATAAATTTATCCTCTACCCTTCCATCCACCAAAATAAAATAATATCGACTTCCTTCTTTACCCTTAATAAATTCTTGGCGTCATTTTTCTGTCTCTGCAAATTCCCCATCACATGAATTGGATTCTCTGAAACCACCGACCCGTCCTCATAAAAAATAGCATGACCCCCCCGCCCCGACGCTAGTAATTGGGAACAAATAGGAAGATGAACCTCCAAATTACCACCCCCTGACGGCACACTCCCCGACACCCCCTCACTTCATCGCCATCGTCAACCGCACACCTTGGTGCCACCAACGTTGCCTCTACCGCTTTCCCCTTCCTCCGACTTCGTCCATCAACTTACCTCTCGCCCCCCGATGTCCTCCAACTTCGTCCATCAACCGAGTCCAAAATCACCTCCATTTTTATTTCTTGGATAGCAAAAAAAATCCACCGCATGACACTGCACCAACTCCTTCACGTTATTTCGCTTTAAAACACCTCCCAAACCTCTCACATTGAAGAACAACACAATCATGTATTACCTGACCTCCTCTCCCTAGCATCTCTCTTAGCAACATCAATATCTTCCAATTCAATAAATTTATCCAACACTCTTCCATCCACCAAAATAAAAGTAATACCAGCTTCCTTCTTAATAAATGTTTTGGCGTCTTTCTCCGCAGATCCGCGATCACATGAATTGGAGTCTTTGGAACCACAGAACCATCCTCATCAAAGATAGCATGAACCCCCGACGCCGGTAATTGTGAACAAATGGGAAGATGAACCTCCAAATTACCACCCTATGACGGCACACTCCCCGACACCCTCCTCACTTCATCGCCATCGTCAGCTGCACACCCCGAAGCCACTGACATCGCCTCTACCGCTTTTCCCTTCCTCCGAATTCGTCCATCAACCTCCCCCCCATCACACCACCACGTTGTTTATTACTATTAACAACAATGTCTTTCAATACACCTAGAGGCACCTAGAACAATTGCACCTTTCTTTGGTTTTCTAAAATTCTCCTTCACCTTTAGAGCTGCTACTGCCAAAGACTCCCCTCCAGAATTTAAAATATTGGAAAAAGTGGTCCCCACCGCCTGTAGCCCAGCTAAAACGTCAACAGATAAATTCCCACCAAAAGGAGCGGGCCCCATTTCAATTTGATATAGACCAATATCAATTTGAAAATTCACTTGATCTCCACAAAATCTTTTCATTCAGTTGGTTTCTTGTTTTTCCATTTTACATGATTTCTCACTAAAAAGACGCAAAACATTAAGGGAGTTGCATGATTTAGGATAAAACTGAATTACCATGATAACCTTTGTGTGTGATGCTTTCTCTTTGCTTTTTTGCACTAAGTATCTTTTTGAGTTATGTGTTGAAAAAGAGTTTTAAATTAAAAAATACAATTCAAGTTGATGTATTTGATTCAAATTTTGAACCAAATAAATTCACTTTGTTCATCCAACTTTTGCATATTTATAGAACTAGAGGGAGTATTATTTTATTTTATTTTAAAAAGGCGATGATAAATAGTTTTCAAAATTTATTTTGACGAGTTAGTCAAAGAAATAACTTATTTTTAATGAGATCATTGAATTAGTCAAAATAAGGAACACTTTGGAAATTGTTCAAAAGTATATTCAATGACATGCTATATAAATGAAAGAAACAATTTATAACACTTTTAGACCATCTCTAAAAAATTTGTCAAAAAAAAAAGACCATCTCTAGAAAAAAAGCACTTTTAGACCAAAACTAGTATTATACTCCCTCCGGTCTCAAATATAAGAAAATATTCTTTTTTTTAGGTTCATTGAATAATTAATGTATCTGCTTTACAATGTAGACCAAATACATTAACTACTCAATGAACCTAAAAAATGAATCTTTTCTTATATTTGAGACCAGGAGGGAGTATTATATTAGACGGAAATGTTAACTTGTGCCCTGAATGCAGGGCACAAGTTAATGATTCACAATAAAAATATTTTGTTGTAATTAATGCATTTGACTTTAACTTTTTTACTTTTCAATAATTGAATGCACAAAATTTAAGAAAATATTTTCATTTTTGGGTTGCTTGACATGTGCCGTAAGGGCATAAGGGCACAAGTTAACATGACCCTATATTATATTTTTGACAAAATTACACAATCCGTCCCTTAATTTAATTTCAGGTAACACTTTAGTCATTTATCTTTTTTTGTCATAATTTAGTTCTTTATGTTATAAAATGACAACATCTTATCATTTTTATGAGATTTTTTAGGTTTGTGCAAAGTAGATTTGGGTTTACTTATGAGTTTGATGAATTTATTTTTTTGGAGTTTTTGATTATATTTTTATAAAAAAGAATAACTATTTTGACATTTTATAACATAAAGAACTATATCAGGGCAAAAACAAAGATAAATGTGTTGGCTAAAATTAAGATCAAGGAAAAATTGCATAATTTTGTATATATTATATTAGGTTCAGACATCTTCCTATTCTTCATTAGGTTCATCAAACATTTCTGACTTCAACATCCTTTTAGTCATGGCAAACATTGAAAAGGATTCCACCAACATGTCTCTCTCACCAACCACTGATAGTGCTATTGGAAGAATTGATGGAGAAAGATCTGAAGACATAAAAACTTCATTACAATTGGAGGAGCTTTCTAGTGGGAGTATAGATAATAAAAGAAAACAAAAAGCATCGAGTGATTCAGTCCTAGGAACCAAATTTGAGGGGCCCTCTAAGAAATCAAAGGGCACTAGCTTCGTCGGTCACAAAGAAAATATTTCTGAAGGTATACATTTTAAAATTGATTCCTTTAATTTGTTTGGTCACATATATCTCATATGTCAAAATCATTTGTATAAATTGGAAATCTATCTTTTCTCAACATGTGAATCTTACAATTGAATTACAATTTCCTACAAAGTCATGTTGCATGTTTTTTTTTGTTATTTGTTTGATTAGTCAATATCTAAGTCTAATTTAAAACTAAGGCACAGAAGATATTTTAACTCAAGCTCTTAAAAATTACTACAATGTTTTTCCACACTAAAAAGCCACTACTTCATCTGAAATGAAATATAAATAAAAAAGATTTTAAAAAACTCAATTACATGTATTTGATAAACAAATTGAACTAGATACATTTAACTTTTTCAGTTATTTATACTTATATTTTAGGCTATATTTTATTCCATCCGAGATATTAGAAGGAAAGGAGAAAAAGTGAGATGCGATTGAAACAGAACTGAAATCTAAAGAATGGTTTACTATGAGTGTGCGATTTGGATTGTGAAAAAATTAAGAAAAAAAATTAATCGTGATGGTTATCCCTTTATGACTAAAATGTTTGTATAAAAATTAAACAATATTGTAGTTTCACATTATAAAAAACCAAATTATTCAATCATAAATCAAGTTCAACCAAGGTCTTAGGTTCGATCCTTTCCGTGCTAATTTGAGTGGACTAATTTAGTTTTTTCAAAAATAAAAATAAATTAAGATTAAGTCCAATCATAGAACAATTAAATTAAAGTTAATTTAATTGTTATTGAAATAAAAATGAGTGAATGTTGACTTGAATTAATTAGTTTTTTTAAAACAAAACTAGTAGAAAATGATGGAATAATAAAACATTTGAATAAAATGTTTAATAATATAAAACTCATGTGTATTTTGACTTGGTTCTTGAAACAATGAATATAACTAGTCAAACCACTCGGTCGGTAAATGAGTCAATTGAGCAAGAATATATGCAAAGTATTAATTGAATATTCATGACTTTAAGTAAAAAAAACAATGGCCAGAAAGTTTTTTTTTCTTCAAGTAGCTTAATTGTTAGAAATTTACCCTTTGAGGTAATTAAAAGGGGAATCAAAGGTTCGAACTTCGACCCTTCTATATTGTAATATCTCTATCAAGTGAGTCATTCTCATTGACAGAGACACTAAATATTTAATTACAAGTAAAATAGCCTAACAACGGCTCTGTGGGGGCTATGGGGCCTTGTATAGGGGATATTTGGGTGTGGGACTTGCACTGGTGCAGACAATTGTTTGTTTGGGAACATGACCTATGTTTGGAGCTTAGGGTGTTGTTGGATGGGGTGGCCTTGGCTGAGGGTGAGGACTCATGGTCCTGGAAGTTTAGATCTGATGGAGTTGAATTAGTTCGGTCTTCCTATGAGGTTCTTTCGAGGTCCGATCAGATGTCAGTTGGGGTTTCAGAGGAGACCATTAACGTCAATTTAGGGTGGAAGATTTGGGCATCTTCTAAAGTTCAGGTTTTTTTTTGGCAACGTTTGCTATATAGGATCCCTTCGCGTCTTAATCTTTTTAAGCACATAGTGATTACTAGTAAGCTAATTAATGTTGATCAAGTGGTTGAGAGGATCCAATTCCAATCTTGGAAGTGGTTATTCCATAAACACATGAGGCATCGATGTTCTTTCTACGAGTGGATGGTGGAGCTGATCCGCTGTCTGCGCCGGTAGTGCCCAGGGTGGTGGACAGAGCTGGATCTGATTTGTGCTTCGTAGTTTGGGTGGTGATTAGTCTTCTGAGCTATTATGTTTGGTGTAGAAGTCCTTCATTTTATGTTTGCTTTTGATTTTTCTCTGATGTTTTTATGTTGTCCGGTGTTTTTTGTTTTTTTTTCTTTTTGATAGGTATTTGTTTCTTTTTTTTTATTTTTTTGTTTGGTGTGTTGGTGGCCCTACGTGGTCGTTGTAACTGGAGCTTTCTAAGTAATCGGTGTTTTGGTGTTTTGCCATACTCATTCATTTTTATATATATCATTTGCCATATAAAAAAAGATACACTAATATTATTATACCAAATTGTTTTACTTAAATGTTACTTTATCATTAATTTAATGATTATTATTGATGTATGTTTGTAGAAGAAATCAATGGTAGAGAAAGGAGCAAGAAAGAATCGTTGCCCACTGATCATTCACAAAATGAAGCGGATATTTCCCTTAAAGGGAAAGTTTATGCTGGTGAAGGTTAGATATATTTTATCAATCGATTATTGTCGGTGTTTTGTTTCTTGTAATGTGAATTTGAACAAAAAAGCAATATTAAAAATAAATTCTATTAACAAATATGTTTTCATAAGAATGATTATAACATGGTGTGACTCAAATACTAAGTCATTCAACCATTTAGTCTGGGATTTTATTATGGATGATGAAGATATAAAAGACTATGTTGGAATATATCAATTACTCAACTAGATCTAAACCAATTTGAATGATTAGTCTTCACACAAAATAAAAAACAAACAAAAGACAACTCAAAATAAAATATCTTATTGTTCTGAACATTCAACTTTTAGAAAAATAAAATTGAAAATACTATCACAAATTGCATTTCTTTAAAAAATAAAATTGCAAACAATTTCATGACACACATCCATCCAATCTTGGAAGACTAGAGTTTTTGTAGTAAAGAGAATTCAAACTATGAATCTCTATTTATAAATAACTCTATACTTTTAACTTCCCAATAGTTGATGTAGGACTTCGAGGAGTACCCTCTTTGACACATCATATCCTCCCTTGATACAAAGTCTCATATTTCTTCACTTTATTATCAACTTCATCGTCACAAAGTAAAATACCATCTTTATAACTAATCATATTTACAGAAAAAGCACACTTCAACTTTTGTGTCTTAACTTTTAGGCTCTGTTTGGATTGATGGGTCATAGTGGAATGGGATGGTATATAATAAAATTCCATTGTTTAGATTGATGGGATGTAAATGGAATGAAATGGTACACAATGGAACCAATTCCATTCTATACCACTCAACCCTTCAATTTCTCATTCCCCCAATTTAGGAGGTATCGAGTGGAATGAAACTTGTGTTTTGAAATTTTACCATTCTACCCTCATTTTATTTGCCTCTTCCTACTCAATCACAATTTTCAACACGTTCTTTTCTATATTTCTATACGATTTTTCTTCACAAGGTACCTCATTTCTACCCCATTTATTTTTTCACTGTATGCTTCTATGCATGTTTAGTTATGTGTATCAAATTTTATTTGTCATTGTGATCTTTTCATTTTTATTATGTGTATCATAACATCAATCCTTTGTGAGCCATTTATTTTGTGAACTAGTGTCAAATTTTCCATTTATTTTAGGTGATCGGGAGAAACTTATACACTGCTCAGTTTGGGTATCCTATGATTTTGTCATTTTTGGTAGTGTGAAATATATATATATATATATATATATATATATATATATATATATATATAGATATAGATAGATAGATAGATAGTTTGATGAATGTGTAATATAGAGGGTGTGTTCTTTTTATTTGTTTATACTAGTTTCTTATATATATGTCATTTGCTTTTTTTTTCTTCATGGAACTGAGATTATGTCTATATGCTAGTTGTATAAAGATCATTAGAACAATGAAGACTGAGTTTTTGTCTATATATGATTTTTTTTTGCTTCGTTATTTTTGGTACTGAGTTTTTATCAATATATTCTATATACAACTTGATGGTATGCAAAGCATATAGATTCACCTCAAATATCTTGATGGAATTTAAGCCTCATTGATTAGTTACACATCGTTAAGAATGAGATAAACGGGTTAAAACATGTCACACTGCATCAGTATAAATTATCATATGGGAGTGGGATCGGATCACTCATGCATCAGTATTAGCAGCCATTGTTTGATACATATATGAATAAATAGTCATAATATTGAACTTATTTTATAAGGGTAAAAATGGAAAAAAATATTGTAACTTATTTTATTCCATCCACTATCCAAACAATGGAGTGGGAACCTTGTTCTATTACATTGTAAATTCCGCTCTGTTCCACTCTCTTCCATTAAGCTTTAAAAACCTTCCAATTGTTTGTTGTTGTTGATATTTAACTGGTATGTGAGCAAACACTTCACAATAGTAACATTTGAGAATACTCATATCTCTTGGTTACAATATTCTATCATATCGATCATTATAGTTACTAGATAATATTTTATAAATCTACGTAAGAATTATCGACAACCATCATTTATTGACTTTCCTTCCAACGATCTCATCACTTCAACTATTTGTAGTGTACTCTTCCCTGCTCATTGTCTCTTTTTATGTTGTATGCTCAACTTTGAATCTTTGTTAATAGCATTTCTATCTATTTCTTTCTTATCTCAATATGTCCATAGAGGCGTGGAAACAAATCTTATAGATTCAGAGCCTTGTTTTGCTCTGAATGGAAAAAAAATCATTTACTTAATGATTATTATTGATGTGTGGTTGCAGAAGAAGAAGTCACCAGTAAAGAACAAAGAAAGAATGATTGTTTTCACAATGATGTTGCACACAACGAAGTGGATCATTCTTTAAAAGGCAAAGCTTCTGCTGATAAAGGTTAGCTTTATTATATCGATAAATTATTGTTAGGGTTTTGTTTCTTATACTGTGAATTTATTTTGTGAAAAAGAAATAATGTAAAAAGAAATTCTATATACAACTATGCTTTCATAATATTGACTATAAAATGGTGTGAGCCAAATGTTGGGTCCTTTAACCATTTAGCTAGGGATTTGATTATGGCTTATGTAGATAGAAAAGCATAGGTTAGAATAGATCACTCTAAAGTAGAAAATCATTAATGCAACCTTGGCTCATGTAAATAAACCATCTATTAATATTATGCAACTTTTATTAAAAAGAGAAATTCAGCTTATAGATGAAATTGTCTTACACTTCAACTTGAAATGTAAAAGGTGTAAATTAAATAGACTGTAGTGTAAGAGTTGAGAGATGGATAGATTAGGAGATGTGATGTAATATATTTGATGGTGAAAGAGAACTGAAAATTAATAGAAGAATAATTTTGTTTTTAATATTATTGTTTCATTTATAGAATGAGATTTTTATGCACAGATACCAAATTTGATATATGGATGTTGTTAACTAGTTGCATTTCTTGTATTTACTTTTTATAATAATTGAAACAGAAGTAGATGTTATTAATGATGCTGAGAAGAAAACCGGATCTTCTGTTGGCAAAGGAGATGGCAAAGCTGCATGGGTGAAAACATTTGATTTGAATGAGATTCATGAAGTTGAAGAAGACCAGCCTGACATATGAATTTAAATGTGATATTTGAAGTTGAGACTTAATCTTCACTTTTGGAAGCTTAGACTTATATCATTTTTCCTTTTTTGTTTCATTTGCGGTATGATTTTGAATATTTATGTGAGTTTCACCGTTATAATGTCAATTGTTATAAGAATTTACTCTTATTTTGTGTCGTGAGTTGTCTAATATCAAGTTTTTAAGTGGTTAGTGTGGGAGTTGCCTATGTCGTTCGATCTATTCTGTTTATTCTTTGAGTTGTTTGATATCGAGTTTTCAGGTGATTGGGGTGGGAGTAGGCGTCATGTCGGCACAAACAAGGTCTGTCTTTAGTATGGTATTTTATTATAAGGGTTAATTGGAAGTCACAAAATGAGTTTATCGTCTCCGATAATGTTCAATTTGTTGACCAATTGATAGGTCAAATTTGTTTGTTGTCTTGGAAGTACCTTTTGGGAGGTCTTCCGACAATTCTTATACTTTTTATGAGTAGATAGTAAAACCTTATTTAGTTTTTTGAGGAAAGGGAAACCTTATTTATATAGGTTTAATAGCAGTTTTAACTTTTCTAAAGTTGTGATTTTGACCCCCTAAGAAAAAAACTATAAAACCACTCCCTAAGTTTTGCACTTTTGGCCCCCAATGCCAATTTTGACTCGGTCTACGCTGACGTGACATCTTAAGTGAGGTGCCACGTGTTATTTTTTTTGGCCTTGGGGGCTAAAACTGCTACAGTTGCCAAACTTAGGAGCAGTTTTGTAGTTTTTTTTTTAGGGGGCCAAAATCACAACTTCGTGAAGTTAGAGGACGAAAACTACTATTAAGCCATTTATATACTACTCCTAATTGGTCTTTACATATATTTTCATCGAGTACATAACAAGTCACGTATGCAAGTAAAATCCAGCAAATGGACATATAGTTGGTGCAAGCATGAACAATTGCATATTGGAAGGTTGTTATCTTTGATTTTCATCTTGAGTTGAACTTTAAATAGGAAAACTGACTAAAGTGGACCATAATTAAATAGAATGAATGTTTTTGAAAATTTTGGATGCTGATTTATCTGCGATTTGAATTTTTCTTGTATGCTTATTCTATTTTGTTGATGAGGTAAAATTGATTCAAAAATGTAAAATTGATTTTGACATATTTAATTGTTTTAGAGTATAATTGAGATTGCCTTAGGAATTGCTTATAGTTTGACCTAGAAATTGATATTTTTTAATTCTAAAATTGATTTTTACACCAAAATTGTTCAGCTTACTTTTACTTTTATGTAAAGATATCCAAACATAAATCGTTTTACTTTCAACTCACCTTTAGTCATAATCAATGTTTTAAATTGAATTTACTCATAATCATTTTTTGTTACCGTGGGTACAAGGTTAGGATCCTCTCTGTTTTCGAACAAAAATAGAAGACTTTATTTCGAGAGATATAAACATAAAGAAAATTGAAATGTTTAAATAAAAATTGATGATAGTGAAACTCACTTGATAGTGTGATCTACTATATATTTGTCGTGTCTATGTTTTTCCATATGACACTCTTAATTATTACTATTTTTTAAATGGAGAGGATCATGATTCTTATAGCCGAACCAATCTCATACTTGGTCTTTTCTCATTGCTTTAATAATTTTTCCAAAGTTTTTTTTTTTTGAAGGAATCATTTTTCGAAAGTTAGTTGTAGTTGTTATTTTCCTTGATATCAATTGGAGCATCGATCATTTCAGAAATAAAGTGACATGGTAGAAAAAAAATATATATGTGTACACATTGAAGTCTAAACGAATACTTAAAAAAGTTATAGGTAACAACTATGATAACGTTAATAACAAGTTTGATACCTATCTTCATTTCTCTATTAAAGTAATATTTCAAATAGACAAAATGAAAACTTTACCTTATATTTTTACAACAAAAAAGTTTAACCATAAGAATCAACATCTAAGAAACAAAATTCAAATTGGTAACTAATAGGAAGAAGTCCACATTACGATCATAAGATCTTCTCATCAACTTAGTATCATCAATTAGTTCTCAAACATCTAAAATACCAGTAAAAATAGTTCATGACAAAAAGGAAAATACTTTCAAATTATTTTTTAAAAACTCTATCTGATTCAAAGACTGACAAATTCGAAGGGATCAATCCTACCATCCACTAACTTTCAAATTAGTTTAATGTCACTAGTTTAAACGACATTTTTCAATTACAAAATAGTTCTCAACATTTTCTCAAATAAAAATTGCAACGTTTATTCACTATAAAGCATCGATACATAAACATACCAGACACCGAACACATTTTCGATGTAATAATCGTGGCACTACTAAGTTTACACATAAAATAAAAACAAACTATTGAAATTCATTTTAAGTCTCCACAACCTTATGAGGATTGAATTGCATATGGAGGCCAATAAATATGAAACTCAATCTTATAAACAACAGTAAGACCCTTAAGATCAACCGGAGAAGATGTAACATATCCTTGAACAAACATGAAATCTTCAGTACCTCCAACTATAGGATGATCCGAAGCTTTAACATTGTTTGTTCCGCCAACAATAGATACAGAACCCTTATGATTCTTCAAACGAAGAGTTAGCTTCGCAATCGAAATGCTTCGAAGCCCATCAAGACTAGAGGTGATGGAAGTACCTTCAGCAATTCCAACTA
>Ga0228710_1003557_pt1 | contig 24725 bp, 14 predicted proteins | sample MedpolnodulmetaG_FD_177995 | JGI IMG/M metagenome (GOLD analysis project Ga0228710, IMG submission 177995) | Root nodule microbial communities from Medicago polymorpha collected in Santa Monica, California, United States - pink nodules | ecosystem: Host-associated > Plants > Roots > Nodule...
TTTTACTTCTCCCCTCCCCCACTTATTTAAAGCTTATTTTCTACACCTCCGATTCTTAATTTATCATGTTTGGATTCCTCTCTTTGTTTTATCTAATTTCTCAAACTACTTTCCACTCAACAACTACCCATTATTTTAAAAAAATAGCACCAATAATAATATTTATTAACTTCACCTACTAACATATTTTAATAAATTAAAATATAAAATGGGGTGTTACAATACTAGCACTAACACGCGACAAAGAATGGATGTCGTACGTTATATTCCTCATCTCGTCAAGCTCTTCCACCGATAACCCACCTTCATCCACTTGATCATCTAACTCAGAAAGCCTATTTTTTAAGTCTTCAATTTTGCCTAGAATATTTTTAGCATGAACTGAATGCCACTCCTTTAAAGCGGCATTGATCAATTTTAATTTTTCATGGAGGACATAGCCGCCCCAACCCTTTATTTGGAGAGTCCTCCATTTTTCTTTTACAAACTGTGTATATCCTGGCAATTCTTGCCAACATTTCAACATTCTCACCGGTCGTGGTCCCCAATTTTCCTCATCCACAGACAATTGAAGCGGCAATGATCAGATATACCCCTGAGAAGGGCTACCTGAAAACAATTGGGCCATTGAAGACACCATTGTTCAGATAACAGAAAATAGTCTAACCTGCTCATAGCAGACCCATCGCCTTTAAACCATGTATACGGATTTTACATGTTGAGTATTTCTCTAATAAACGAAAATATTCCATAATTCAAAAAATTAAATGACATGGCAAATTCTAAAATGATGGACCGGTACTTTAAAATTGTTTTAAATTTTAACAATCTTACTGAAAATAGAAGCTCATGGTTCTCTGACTCCTGCTAACTAAGACGATGCCAATTTATACTAGTTCACTGCATTGGCACTAATCAAATCATTGTCTCTCTGTTAGCTAATATTTTAAAAGAGCTATCTTAAATGCAGTCAAACCAAGGTTAACCTTATGATTTAAGAAATAAATAGTGCTCTCCTATTCTTATGTATTTAGTCGAAGTTGGACTTGCTGGAAATGCTCGAGTCACGTATTTCAGTTCAACAAACAAGAAGTAATCGAAGAGCGGTTTGTTTCGGATAAGGTCAAGCAACGGGTATTTCCAAGTAGCACATATTCGAAATTCGAATTGAATAGATATCTGTTGTCCGTTTCTAGTAGTTATAGTTTCGAACCTTATGTAGGTAGTTATCTTCTATTAGTATAAATAATAGTTTCTCACAAGAGAATCGGGTCACAATTCAATCATACAAAAAACTTACACTCAAACTATCCGCATTCAAGAGAGAAACGAGTCACAAGTTGCAATGTATGAACATGTGTACCAATTTACATTCAATCAATGCAATTTAAGTTTATTTTCTTAAGTGTCTCTGCAATTTACTTGTTTATTTCAAGCAACATCTTTCATTAGTATTTCGAAAGTGACTTTGACGGATTTGACTAAGTTAAATTCGATAATCATCTTCATAATTTTCTTATATTATTGGAGGACAATCATGAATTTCTGGAAAAGAGAAAGCACAATATGTCCTTAAGATTTACTGGTTGATCTTGCAAGTAACTATTTTTAAACCAGCGGTTGTTTACCAAAAATCAGTGTAAACACTCTCTTAGTTAGAAAAATGATGGTTGTTAAAATCTACTTCCAAGGACAACATCGATTGCCATTTTTGTCTTGAGTAATTTTCAAGTTTTGATTCAACATAAACTATTTTATCAATGTGGTATATCGTAGAACCCTCAAAAAACTTATATGTAAAAGGGAGATCAAGTTTTTTTTTTTAGGGAAAAAGGGAGATCAAATTTTAAATAAAAGATAAAAGAAATACTAGCTAAAAAGAAAAAAAAAAAAAAAATCATATTTTACACACAACATGCACATATTTGGTCATATAGTGAGAATGATGTTTTTACGTTTTTTATTCTATGAACTCATATACAGTGAGATTGATGTTTTTACGTTTTTTATTCTAGGGTTAATTAAGTTTAGTCCTTATAAATATTCACAGTTTTGTTTTTAATTCTTACAAAATAAAATAACACCTTTTAGTCCCTATAAAATTTCTCATCAGCATTTTAGTCCATATAAAATTTTCCATCAGCACTTTTAGTCCCTGTCAAAAATTTCCATCAACAGTTTTGGTCCCTAAAATGCATAAGGAAAATGTCACAGGGATTAAAAAGTGTGATTTTATTTTGTAGGAACTAAAAACAAAACTGTAAATATTTATAGGGACTAAAAACTTAATTAACCCTTTATTCTATCGACTGTGAGATGCATAAAGAGACACTACAATAAATAAGCACATAACCGGTGAACTACATGAAAGATTGATCGCAACAATGAGACCCAAGTAATTCATGACAGAAAAACCTGCAATAAGTTCGAATCGAAATATGTGTACATGACTCAAGAAAAAATGTCAAAATGGAAAAATATCATTTTGGCGGACTCTAATCGGGGTTATCGGCTGCAAGAGGCCGCCTTTAAAGTGTAAAGCCCGAAAAATACTTAGATTTACCGCTGGTTTGGACCACATGTAATGGCCAAATGAGTGTTGGATAGTACCGATGGCCTCTGATGACCGGCCATCTTACGTTCTTTTTATCATGTTTTTCAGTCTATTTTAGTAGGTTTTACCAGCAAAATATAGAAGTATAAGAGCAATTGCCTATGATTTTGGGATATTTGTAACATTTTCTATATTTGAATTTGTAATTATGTTCTTCCTGAAACATAGCAATTTTAAGGTGTTTTTGATGTAATTCATGAAGAAATCATGCAAATCGGCAAAGCAAAGACATCCGAAGATTATGTGGTCCTTGGGAAGATGAAGAATGAAGATTCAAGAGGCCTCAGAAGACTTTACAACGGGAGGAATTTTGTTCCCAAGTTCCAAGACAATTTACTTAGAAACAAACACCTAACAAGGCGAAGAAACAAACATTTCGGCACCCAGAATTCGCACTCCTGCGCCCTGGGGATGAAACCATGCGCTTGGACCATGGAGCAACCAGGCACATGCACCTGGCGCATGGAAAGGTGCTCCAGGCGCATGGATGCGGTGTAAGTTGCAAGGCACATGCGCCTTGGGGATGCTCTATGTAACAACCCAATTTTAGGATTTTATTTATTTAAGTGCTTTATTAATTATTTAATTGTTGGTGTGTTATATTTGTTAGTTAATTGGGAAAAGAGTAATTAAGTATTTTGGTATCGAGGAGTAAGGGTAATTTAGTCATTTTAGTGTGAAGGGTATTTGAGGAATTTTGGGTATGGAGAGTAATTAAGGAAATTGGTAGTAACTTGGGTAATTAATAAAATAGTGGTGTATGAGTAATTAGACTTCTACCAATGAACCTTCTTTTGTGTCTCTGATGTCACAAAGGTCTTGTCTGCTTCCACCACTGTGTCTTCCACTACTTTTAATGATCACTGATTGATCTATCTTCAAGTGTTAGAGTGCAATTTGATGGTTTCACTTGAATCCCGTCGATCTTTCTTAACAAAGATGATGGAATACTTTCACTTGAACCACACCATGCTTCTTTAATGGACAACTTCCCAATAGAATTGAAACTTCCTGGGTCCTTCTTCTTTTGAGGTAACTGTCCTTGAGATATTGCATTACAATTTCTAGTTAATGCAGTCAAATATTCTCTCTTTAGCTTTTGGGGATATGATATTTTGATGAAGTCAAGGAGTTTGCTAGGATTCTCATTTTTATCAAGAATTTTCCGTATACTCATTCTTAAAATGGAATCTTTGTCAACAAGAGGCTCGAACATTGGGGCATTATGCTTCTCTTTGAACTGAGCTTGAAGTGTTGATTGCACTCCTAGAGCTTCGTCCTTCTTAAGATGAACTTCTGACAATTGGTCACAAAGCTCTTCTTTATTGACTTTTGTGAGAATGTATCCCTCAACATCTTGTACTACAGTCTCAAGGGAGGATTTGTTTAGGGTATTTTCCTTTTTATCCTGCTCCTGTCCTATTGTCCAAGAGGTGGTGTCTTTAGGATCATCTTTAATGCATTCTTCTAAGTCTTCATCTTGAAAAGTTGCACTTTATGCTTCCTTAGCTTTCCTATCAATAATCTCTTGAATTTCATAAAGTTTTCTGGCTATGGCATTGATCCAAGAAAGTTATTCCTCTCCGGTTCTCTTGATAGTTTTAGTGTACTGGTCAAGATACCACCAAAATTCAGATAAAACTGCTAGAAAAGCTTCCTCCATCCATGCAATTCTCTCTTGCTCATACTCTCAGAAGTATGGATCAGGTTCATCACATTCCAAAGGGTAGATATTGTAATGATTGAACTGGTCTGTTGCAAAATCATCCATGATTCGTTCCCTGAAACAACCATAAACAAAAATACCCAAGTAGCACGGTTCTAGGAGAGACAATAAATAATAATTATTGTTATAATTATTATTATTATTACTATACTCCTTTTTATTTTTGAATAAATAAAAACATATACGAATAAGTAATTTGAATTGCTTAGTCGTAAATATCAACAATCCTCGACAACGACGCCAAAAACTTGATGGTCGGATTAGACAAGTATACCAAATTGTTTACTAAGTAATAAAGTGATAAGTAAAGTATCGTATCCACAAATATTATCGTTTCGTCCAAACAACTCGTGTTACTTATTTTAAGTTGATGATATAAAATAAAAGAGATAAGAGATAGAGATTGCAATTTTTATCTGTTTGCAACAGAGCAAGTTACATGTTTTTGATTGTAGAAAAGGAAACAATGGTTAGGACTCTTTGAATTCCCCCTATTTACTTTGTTGGATATTAAATAACATTCATGTCGCGTTTAGTTATCTTAAGTAGACTATACAAGTGATGAGGCCGTTGAGATGTTCTAACCTAATTGGTTGTCAAGCTGCACCTACTGATCACACGACGATCCTTACGTGCGGGGTCTATACTATCTCAGTTGATCTAGGTTTATCCCTCCGATGGCTAACTGCACAAGCTGATTGCACGGTGATCCTTACGTGCGGGATCTTGTCAATTCAAAGGTAATTGAAATATAAACTTAAATTGGGTTTTAGTTTTTCCAAAGACCAATGTTCCATTAGGCCTGTCCATCTATGAGTCTTAGGACACTCATAGCACACTCTCCTTCCCCCCTAAGTAGTTCTATTAACGGATAATCCTATCAGCGTCTACCTTACCTAGAGGTTGAGGAAAATGGTTCTAGTTAGGTTTATTTCCCTTAGTGCTTGTTTCTCTAATTACCAAACTAGTTACATCCTAGGTTCAGCAGATTTTACTTGATCTTAGTAATGTCACCTTCTAAGTACTTAATACTAGGGTCAACTCTCTTTCGGTATCTTTCGCTAGTTTACTAATCACTTACTTGCTAGACAGATAATTACTAGTATAAGAAAATAAATATCAAGATATAAGCTTTCAGATAGTAATAACAATGTTAAGCCTTGTCATAACCTAAGTATCTAATATAGGGTTGCACCTCGCCGAAATAAATAAATCTTAAATAAAACTTAATAGTGAACAAAAAATAAACTAAAAAAAATGACATTAAATTAAATAATTATCCAACAAAAGTAAACATATGTTCATCTTATAACCCTAAGCTATAAATATCTAGCTACACATGATAACTAAGACAAAAATACTAAAAGATAAAAACATACCCTAGAAAAGATAGGAGAAGATATAACTCCTTGACTCATAAAATAGCCTTCCTCTTGAACTGCTCTAGCTCTGAACAAGAAATTGTGAATAAGGAAGACTGATATTTATAAGAAAATTTTTCACCTAACTTGGGCTAAAATCACGGGCTTTCAGGGGCAAAAAAGTCACGAAAAAGTGACTTTTTTTGCAGAAATTCATGCACCTAACGCCTAGGGTTGTGTGCCTGGCGCATGTGCCTTAGACTTCTAGGCGCCATGCACCTAAAGGCATGCGCCAGGTGCTTTAGTCTTTAACTTCTGGGTGCCCAACGCCCCGTTTTGTGCGTTGAGCGCTTTAGTTCGTCACTTTTCTGTTTTCCTGTATTCTTCGCCTGTTGAGGTGTTTTCTTCGTAGTTAAGTTGTCTTGGACATTGAGAACATAATTCCTCCCGTTGCAAAGTCTTTTGAGGCCTATTGAATCTTCATTCTTCATCTTCCCAAGACCCAATAATCTTTAGAGGTCTTAATTTTCTTAGTTTGCTTGATTTCTTCGTGAATTACTTCAAGAACCCACTAAAATTGCTATGTTTCAGGAAGAATCAAATTACAGACTCAAATATAGAAAACATTACAAATGTCCCGAAATCATAGGCAATTGCTCTAATACTCCCCTGGTTTGCTGGTAAAACCTACTAAAATAGACTGAAAAACATGCTAATTATAACGTAAGATGATCTGTCAGCACCTGTCCGTGATGGATTTTATTTGCGGATATCATGCATACCAAAGTTTGGTAATCCTTAATTATATGTCTAACTTAGGAATTACAGATAAATACACTAGTATTTTATAATGGAACAATAATCATTTTGATTCCTGAGTGTATAACAAATAGTCACAATAGTCTCTCAATATATTGAAATTTCAAAATAAACTTCAATTGTACATTATATTAGCCAAAGTAGTCCTTGACATTAAAATATCTAATTAATATTGTCATATTAATATCTCAATATACTTACTTATCGTTATATTAGTTTTACATGTATTTATATACTATCATATCAATCTATACATAAAAAGAGTTAATGTGATACTTGTTGGACTATTTCAACGAGAGAGACTAATTTGACTAACAAATTATAGAAATATAATATAGGCTTATCTATCGCACACACTCTCTCGCTGGCTCTACATTATCCCTCCCAGTAAAGATAGAGCACAGAACACAACACAAAGCAACGTGAGAGAATTATCATCATTCATCAACAGCAACAATGTCCTTGCTGTATGGTTCACCATCAGTGACGTTCCCTTCATCTTCTTCATTCTCTCATCACAAGAATTCAACTACTAAATCTTCCTTTGTTGCTTCTCAATTACCACTTTCAAACCTTTCATTATCATCTTCTTCAATTCGTACTCCATCTTTCATTGTCCATTCTCAGCAGGACACTTCCATTGTCGAAGAAGATCCTCGTTTCATCTGCGTTGAACCTGAGCCCCGTTTTCAAGGCCCGGTATAACCTCTCTCTCTCTCTCTCTCTCTCTCTCTCTTTTGTTAATGGGTTTTGTTCATTGTATATGATTTTGTTGAAATTTTCTGTTATTAATTTCTGGGTCTCTGTAATCTACCATATGGAATAGAAAAGTCTCAATTTTTATTGTAAAAACTTTCAAATTTTAGTGTTTGTTTGAATCCATCATTTTTAAATTTTATCATGAAAGAATGAAATTGGAATATAATTTTATGGTAATTAAGCCTTATTATCTTCTTTCTGGTTTTTAATTATCACTTTAGCGGTATTCATTTCTAGTAATTGAAGTAAATTAACATGTAAATCCATGTTAATTTACTTCAATTATGCCTACATTTCGTATCTCATTAGTTTAATTAGCTTGGAAATGTATAGGTTATTACTTCATCCAATTTTTTGGCATGATTGAAAGTTGAAATTGATTTAAATCTTTACGTCAGTATCCATGTCTTGTATTATTTTTAAAGCTTTTAACTTGGTAGATGCTTTTTTCGAATTAATGTATTTGTAGCTGCCTAACTGAAACGAGTAATGGTGTAGGACATTTGGAACACAACCTGGTATCCAAAAGCTTCGGATCATGTCAATACGGAGAAAACATGGTATATTGTTGATGCTACAGATAAAATTCTTGGAAGACTAGCATCAACAATCGCTAATCACATCCGAGGGAAAAATCTAGTGACTTATACACCCAGTGTGGACATGGGTGCATTTGTAATTGTGGTACGTATTTCTGCATTAATTATTTGCAATTGGCATGGAAATGCTGTTTTTTATGGTTTACTACTTCTACTGAATAAGCTTATTTGTTATATAAGTCAAGTTTTAGTTGAACATCTTTCTTGTTAATTTTCTTTTGGTTTAAAATGGATGGAACTTATGCAATATATGACGGACTGTTTTGTAAGTAGAAGGAATCAAATTGAATCTCAAACCAAAGAAGTTTTTTGAAACGGACATATAGGTTAATGGAGTTTCTTGCATTTTAGCCTTTCCTTTTTGTGGTAAGTCACCATGAAATGGCATAGAGGCTCAGTGTCATTTTCCCTTCAAATTGTTATCATCATTCTGATAGAAACTGGTATTTTATTTGGAAAAAAGATGGAGATAATCCCTAGTTGGAAGTTAGAGCACTGCAAAACATCAAGGGAATGAGTCTCCTTGTCACCCAAAGGCCTCAGCATTTATTCAAAATTTCATATGTCAAGATATCTCTCCTGCTTAACCCATCTTCTTATTTATAACATGCCTTATTCTTCTAATTATTTCAGTCTTTTTTTCTTGTAATATATCGTCCATTGTACAGTTGTTAACTGTCTTCCCTGTTTTTATACCTGCTCCTCTATTATCGTTTTGGAGAGTTACTGTTATTGAAGAGTCCTTGTAATTCTAATATCTTCTTACAACTCTTCCTCTTCTTAAATACTAGTACTCTTAATGAGTCGTTTACTAACACATATTTATCCCTTTGCTATAATAATGTCACATTGACAATGACATTTGGATCACATTTCACAATTTTGAATATTGATTCTCACTCAACTTAGTCTGTAGTTAATGTATTGCTTTGTTGCATGTTCTGAAAAGTCTTGATGAAGCTGCTCTTAATCTTGTTATGTCTGAATGTTTGTCATGTTTTTTCGATCATAATGGGAAGCTGCAAGACACGTTCTTTTTGTTATGTATATCTGATGTTAATGACTTCTCTCCGCTTTTTACATTATATAGATTGTAAAGAAGTTTATTTATTATGCATTTGGTTTTAAGTATTAATTATAGGCATATATGACTAATGATCTGACGACAGATTCCAATTTTTCATGATAAACGATTTCCACAAAAAAAACTAAACTATCAACAGAGGAAACAAAATCTCCTATAAAATGGTTGTATTGTTTATAAAACTTGCTTTTCACATTAATGACTATGTTTATGGGGCTCACCCTTCTCACGAAGTTTTATGCTAGGAGTATTGTCAATAATGTTCTGTTTTCACGATTGCTTTATGAAGTCTTGGACTATTATTTTAATTGGGGTTGTGTAGATAAATGCAGAAAAGGTTGCTGTCAGTGGGAAAAAGAGGACCCAAAAGCTTTATCGGCGGCACTCAGGTCGACCTGGTGGTATGACAGTCGAGACGTTTGACCAGCTGCAGAACAGAATTCCTGAAAGAATTATTGAACATGCTGTTCGTGGCATGCTTCCAAAAGGGAGGGTAAGTTCAACAAAGTTTAATGTTTTTCCAAGAGACTTGTACGTAGACATGTTAAGATGGATCATTGATGCATAGAGAAGTTGAATATAAATCTAAACTACGTGTTCAATTTTTATGACAAAAACATATCACACGTACTATATTCATTTCCATAACCGATGGAAGAATATAGAAGTGAAGAATGAAAGGAAACCTCACAGTCTATGCATGCCTGAGAGTACACGTTTTTGGTTTGAAAGGGATCCCTTAGAGAGTACACCTTTTGGTTTGAAAGGGATGCCTGAAAGTAGACTTTGTCTTCACCAGTGTTCCCTTCCTTTCCATTACCAAGCTTGAATCTAGTGGGTTGAATAGTGGTGGTGGGTTGTTCGACCTTTTTAAGACCCATTCACCTTGTTGTCCACTCCAAACCTTTCGACGTCCACCTTTCTATTTCGATGCCCTCCGTCACATAATGAATAACGGTGCTACTATTTTTGTCCACGGCCCAATTATCACAACTTCGACTTTGAAGGTATGAGACGGAATCATATTCCTTCCTCGATAGTTACCTTGCATCTACCACCATCTGATGGTTTCAGACTTTCGGTGGCAGTCAGACTAACATGCAAGAATCCATTTTTTGCTTCTTTATTGTGAACCATCTTCTCCGCTGTGCCGGTTCATGTCCGGCGGTTCTTCTATTGCATTCAGGTTGGTATTCTTCACTCTTTTTCTTGCTTGTTGTTAACCTCCCATTTCTCCTTTTCCATTGTTATTACTTCCGGCTTCCTGCACCATATCTTGGCCACCAAAAAGTTGTTTTCTCCATCTTGACAGTGGGTTACACTTCGCCTCTGCTCCGTCTTCGCTCTTCTTCTTCTTGACTTTTTCCTGATACCCCTCATCAATGCTAGGCTAAAATTATTTTTGGACCAACTTTGTGATTTGTCTTGCTTTGGCTACACCACCTTGTCATCAGATTTCTTGTCTTTTTGATTTTGTTACAGATTATTGGTCTTCAGGCTCCCATCTTCACAATTGTTTTCTGATTCTTCATTCTCCTCTGCAACGGATTTAACGTGCACAGAATATTCTGCAACCACTACAGGCTTACTCTGGCCTGTCAATTCAAGTAGAATATCTTTAATTTCTGTCTGGGTATTCTGCATTTCATCCATCTTGGCTGAATTTTTATCCATCTTGTAATGCTGAAACTCTCTCGAGGATCGGGCAGGGTTGAGCAATTGTTAGGAGGAACCCAAGAACTGAATGGAATAGAAAGAACAATTTTTTTTTAAAAAAAAGAAAAAACAATAGGAGAGAATCTCTCCCCTTCACAATAGAGTCGCTACTCTATTTCACATTGTTTACAATATTTACGATATTCAATCATCCGCTTTCTAACTCCAAAACCTCCCTGTTTATACATGACAATCCTACTTTAACTACTCTACTATTCTATATCCTAACACTGTATACAATTTATACTCATGGTCTTTCTTTGAACAAAATTGTCTTCTTGACCTGTCAAGTTCATTGGTTGTTTTTGTGGTGCTTATTTCTCAGAAAGACTGAATAACTTGTGTTTATTCTAAAGAGGGTTCCATATCTCTTTAGATTGATTTTTGGATACTATTTTTGTAAACAGTAAAGGTGTTTATATATAGTTGAATGAATCTACAGTAACCAAGGGTTGGTGTATGCAGCTTGGCAGGACTCTATTCACACGCCTGAAGGTTTATAGCGGCCCAGATCATCCACATGAAGCGCAGCAGCCCATTGATTTGCCAATTAGGGATAAGAGAATACAGTTGCAGAGATAAAGACATAGGTGTATGTTGCTTAGAGCATGAAATGAAATGAGTATATGACAAACACTGATCATTCTTGTCCATTTCACTGAACATCGAGCTTTTTGCTTTAGTTGCTACTTTGAATGTATTTCATTTGATGTTTATATTGTCTGTAGATGTATCTCATTACTGTATTGTATTGTTTTTTATCCAAGGTTCTTTTTTGAATCTTGATAGGACCTTTTTTTGTGTACCTTTGAAAGATTAAACATGTACCATTTTTAAATATGGTTTTGATTTTATTAGCAATGTTTCCATTTTAAGTAAATATTCCATCTCTTATCTTTTTCCCTCAGAAATTAACAAACGTTGAACCATTGAGCCATAAAATTGAGAGCTTGATGAGATCTATAGGGGCTTAGGACCCATATACCATTTTAAAGCTGATTAGCCACCAAAATAAGCTACTGCCTTATACAAAAGAGAAAGGATGTGTGCTCTTTTGGCCTCTCCATTTGCTCTTTATCCTAAAAAATTACTTTCGGGAGTTATTTTAAGAAGCCTTTAAAAACCCAAAAAATGGTGTTCGATCCGAACAATTTGCGCATTTGTGGAGGCCAAAAGAGCTGCATGTCAATGAAGCAACTACTTACTAGTTACTACTATTGGTTGAATAATATAGAAGGTCTTCTATTGGCTGATTTAAAAATGATTTACAAATTAATATCATTTATGGGTCCTTTCTTTAGAAAATGGAAGGAAAAAACATTGAGGAATAATTTTTCTAGTTCTAAAAGTTTAAATGAAAGAAAAATAAATATCATGATACAAACTGCTAGGTCAATGATAATGTACAGTGTCTTATTAGTAAGATTCCATAGTTGAAGATTCTTTGATAGCAAACAGAGAAAGAGAAACACATGAATGGATAGAATTTGTGATTATTCTCTTTTGATTCATTACACAGAATTACTAACACCTATCCAACTAACATCTAACAGACAACTATTTATCAACTGATTCTGTTATAGTGTTGTATTCTTCATCTTGACATCTAACTGTCTTTAATATCCCCCACAAGATGAATCCTTGTATATGTCTACCATTCATTTTTTATTTTTTTTAGAAATTACCCGCTCAAAATTCATTTTAATAGAGCTATTCAAATAATGTCTTTACAAAATCACTTTTACTATAAATGAATTCAAACCTAAATAATTTCAGGTTAAACTCAATTTTAATCAAAAGCAATTTTCAAAGACCATAGTACCAAACACATACATAGTTTTAACACCTTTTGTGCGTTTCTATTGTTTAATAATTTCAAAACTTCTTTTTGCAAACACGTTCACTAAACAATGTATTTTTAACAATTATATATTTTTGAAAAATATTAACATGGTGTATATTATATATAATAAATAAATAAATAAATAAATAATACTTCATTTCATTAAGTTCTGTAATCTAAAATGTAAATTGTAGTCGCAAGTTCAATACCAGTAAAAAGTCTGCATCATTTATAAGTACATTAGATTCATCTGTACCATAGTTAATTCTACCATATTATTTTGTACTTTTTTTCTCTTCCTTCAAGCATGCTTACAACTGAAGACATGGATGGCCTGAGGGATGGAGAAGAATTGGTGCATAAAAGAGCAACATTGATCATCAAACTTACTTCCTCTTTCTTGACGTCTTTGCCCAACCTCGGATCAACGAGCTCCATCAAACTATCTTCTTCCTTCAAGAGGTGCACCTGTTAATGTATGATTCAAAGCTTCAAATAAAGGTCTGCTAATGTTTGTTGTTACGAGATCACCTTTAACAAAATGTGCTAAATCCAGGATAAATTTTTTACTAATATTCTAAGATAGTTGAGGGCTATTGATAGTTGAAAAGTACAGACACACATATAATGAAATTTGTAAAGAATTCTAGTTTTTGTATGAACTAAGGAGAGGATAAAAACATTACCCAATCAAGAAGAGAGAAGGGTTCCTCTTGAGTATTGCTGGCTCCACTAACAATTTCCAATATAACAATTCCAAAACTATAAACATCTGCCTTGTTTGTCAAGTAACCATGCATATACTCAGGAGCCATGTATCCACTGTGGAGTGAAAATAAATCAAATATAGTAGTTATATATCACATTGAATTGTTTATACTGTCAAAAAAGTTGTTTTATATATATATAAAAAATAAACGGAAATGATTTGACAAGTATTTCAATATTTAACTTCTATTCTTTTGCTTCTTAAAATCATAAAAACTCAATAAAGTATCAAGTATGGGAACTCACTATGTGCCGGTTATTCTACTGGTAATGTGGATTTTGCCTTCTTCGGTGACCCTAGCAAAACCAAAATCCGATATCTTAGGGTTGAGAAATTTATCTAGCAACACATTAGCGGCTTTGATGTCCGTATGAATGATCTTTATTTTTGACTCTTGATGGAGGTAAGATAAACCTTTAGCAATACCAATACAAATTCTCTTCCTAGTTTACCAGTCCAGTCCCAATTGACAATTTTCTTTGGTCTTCGTTTTCGGCTGATAGAAATTAGATATCAAGTGTTAAAGATTGTAAATGATTACAGATACAACAATAAAACTTGGACACAGAAAAGTAATTACCAAATAGTGCATGAGCAAGGTTGTTGTTTTCCATGTATTCAACAACATCTGATCATCTTCTTCGCATAAGCCATGGAGCTTAACAATATTAGGGTGTTCTAAACTTAACATAATTCCTATCTCATTAGTAAATTCACGAGTTCCTTGCTTTGATTCAGAAGATAACTGTTTAATTGCTACTATTGTTCCTTCTAATTGAACACCCTGCATTTTGTGAAACAATATACACTTATTAATATGATTAACCCAGTTAAAACTTATTACGATTATTGTTCATCGTATACCTTGTAAACTGGACCAAATCCTCCTTCTCCAATCTTGAGAGATTCATCGAAGTTGTTTGTTGCTGCTTTGATTTGTTGTAAGGTGAATACATTCCTTTGTGAAGCAAGACCCTTTTGCCCTAGAAATTAAAGCATGCAACAAAAACAAAAACATGCAACAAAAACAAAAACAATTATAATTTATGATTTAGTATTCATAGCAAGTACATAGTATAATTTAACTAGAAGAAAACCGAAAATACAAATCGAAAAATCCATAATACAAAGAAAATATAACAGCAAAAATTAAATTGAGTGTAGATTGATACCCGAAGGATGAAGTGAACCAAGAGCAGCAGCAAATAAATGAAAAAAGAGAGCAACAGTGAAGAAAACTTGTTCATAGTTGTGGCGACAGTTCCAATCTACCAAGCATTTAGAAACCCACATGTAAATACTTCAAAAAATAGTAATAAAAAATTGGAAAAGAGTGTACAGAGAAAAAGAAAAACCAACGCAGGAGAAATATGTCAAAATGCAGCAGAGCAGAGAATCAAGAGACGGGAATAAACATACCACAAGGAGAAGAAAAGGGTTTTGTGATTTGAGGTAAACAAAAATAGGGTTTTCCTATCTATATAATATGTGTAATGGTAATTAACTGGGGCTCTAAGACTTCTTTTGGTCTGAATTATTTATGTCTTAAAATCTGATTTAGATTTTATTTAAAAAATATACGAATCTGATTTAGATTTGGTTTTAAAAAATATAAATCCGATTTAGATTTAAAGCTAGAAATAAGAAGTTAAAGTTGTTTGGTAAATATTGTTTTTTTTTGAGGAATTTTTAATCAAATATTAGAATTAGAGTTTTTTTTGAACAATCTATATAATTATAAATAACAATAAATATATAAAAATATCAACGGTATCTTGAATTGAATTTTTTCTTAACCAAACAATTTGACTCAATTGATTAATTTGTTTGAATAGAAAAATTATTTAACCAAAGAAGAATTGTTCAAGAGAACTTTCTAGATATAACGATTCTTGGTTAGACTTTACTTACCTTTCAACCAAACTCCGGATTACAGGGCCCCTTACCCCTGAAGGGTTAACAACAAAATAAAATTGAAAATTTCTTTATATATTGTTTATATGCATAATTTTTTTCTATATAAAATAATTTTTTTCTTAAAAGAAACAAACATAAAATGTAATCTCTTTTGTATGAAAACTTCAACTTTATTTGAAGTTATGACATTTGAATGAAATATTTAAGAGATTAAAAAAGATATTCGATGTCAATGTAAAATTATTTTACAATAACTTCCCTAGATATCGACGTTAAATTACTTTTTTCATTTTTTTTAAATGTGTATAGTATGCTTTGAGAAATTTAAAAGTTTTGATTAGATGTCGGTGTAAAATAACATTACACTCAAAGGGCATATCCCTTGATTTCATATTTAAAATATAAGCCTTGAATTGTTTTGAAAAATTCATTGAGTAAATTTTTTTGCTACATAAAACATATTATTATATTAAATATTGGAAAATCATTTTCTTTTTTTTAAATAATCTTGGAAAATAATTTTCAAAAAATAAATTATTTTAGAAAACTATTCATTTTTTTAGAAAGAAGAAAAAAATATATTTGTTGTGTTTTTGATTGTTGTGTTGGCGTCATTTTGTTAAAATAATATATTCCGGCAAGATTTGGTACCAGATGTTCTAAGCATGTAATATGGCATCTTTACATTGGGTGGTGTACCGTTTTTCGCATTCTTTGGAGTAATGTTTGTCGAGTATGTTGTAACAGCCCGCTTTTAGCTAGAATTATTTTATTTATTTATTATGTGTGTTTATATGTGTTTATTTGTCTTTGTCCATATTTCATTTGGGATTGGTGGATTTTGGCCTAGAAGGGTATTTTAGTCATTTTGGAGGCTAAGGGTATTTTGGTCTTTTGGCGAGTAAGGGTAAATTAATAATTTTATTAAGAAGGTTATTTTTGGTGTTTTAGTGAGAGCAGTTGTTGTACTTGCAGTGAGTACAATATTAGAAACTAGGGTTTAGACTAGTTATGGCATGATCTGATGTCACGACCCAAAACACTAATCGTGTTCGGCGCATGAACTAGAACATTCTAGCTCGGCAAGCCTATTGATTCAACTTGAGAAACTATAAAATAAAAACAATTCCAATTTGGTTTTCATTTCAATAAAAATATTTACTGAAATTTCGACGAGGTCGACAGAGTTTCCCCTGTAAATTCGACATTTCCAAGATATGAATCCTGTTTTAAAAAAAACCTGTTTCATCATCCAGTATCTCCAATAACATTTTTCTCATACTTGTACAACTCAGAATAACACATCCTAGACTACCAAATAGCTGCAGATACTTTGACTCAACATATGCATAAACAATAGAGACATTCATCAAAGAAGCCTACCAAAACGAGTGACACAACTGAACTTCGAATCTACTAGCAGCTTTCTACTTCGCTGCTTTGGAAATCTGAAGGAAAAAAAAAGAAAATAAAAGAGTAAGTCACAAGGACTTAGTGAGAGACAACAACCACTACCAACTAGAAGGGAAACACACATGGGCACGAGTACTTAGTTTCTCAAATCTAATGTTCATTTTAAAAAATAGTAACCATATAAAGTTCTAGTAATCCGCAACCATTATACGTGTGAAAATTCACACATTTTAAATAGTTCCAATCAAAGAAGTATACTCCAAAGAAAATCCGAAAGAGGTGGAAATAAAATTATGAGCCTTTAAAAATATAGTCAAAAATCTTGATAAAAGTCTTTGAAGAAAATATAGAAAACTTCATTTAGTGGAAATAAACAAATTGGGTGAATCGAGAACTAGCTCCATCTCGTTGATAGCTCTTTCCTACTAAGAGTGGCCTTTCTCTTGGTGGTAGCTCCATCTAACGGATAGCTCTTTTCCCTCGACTCATATAAAAATGTCTTTAAAAGTATAATAAACTCAATTTAGTGAAAATAATCAAAATTGGTGAATCGAGAACTAGCTCCATCTCGTTGACAGCTCTTTCCTACTAAGAGTGGCATTTCTCTTACTGGTAGCTCCATCTAACGGATAGCTCTTTTCTCTCGACTCAAAACAAAGTGTAAACATTTTCAATTAGGGAGTTTACATCTCATTGATAGCCCTCTCCTTCTAATGACGGCCTTTCCATTGGGGCGGCTCCATCTAATGGAGTAACTCTACCTAATCGAAATCACATACTAGGTGCACCTAGGTTGTCGTCATTATAACCGTAATTTTCAAAACACCATTCTTAAAGCACAATGCTAAAACCATATTTCACATTATAACCAAACTTATTGCAAAATAAATACACCAAAACTCAGTCGAAAATCTACTACTTATAATCATAAGTAAATCCAAATTCAAATCCATATCCAAATCCAAACCGCGTACAAATTAATATCAAACCTTTCAAAAATGCATATTTCAAAACCACACTTCACAACATATCAAAACAACTACGAAAATACATACAATCAAATTCTCCATTTCAATTTCTCTACTTTATAAATCCCAAGTAAAATCCAAATCCAGATGTATCGCATATTAATATCGAAAATCCCAAGAACATATATCTCAAAACCATATTTCTTCATTTCTCAAAACTCATGTCATAGTATATGCAACCAAACCTCAATTTCAAATCTTTTGCTCAATAAGTCATAGATAAATCCAAATAGAGTGTGATTAAATTGGATAACTTTGAAATTATATAACAATGACGAGAAAAATGTTCAAAGGGTGTGTTCCCCAATTTGATAAATACTTTAACATATAAAATCAACAAAATATCGATAATAACGATAATTAAAATAAGTGATAATGATCGTCATCAACTCACTGATATGACAAATCAATTAGATTTTCTCTTCATCCACTCCCAGATAGCTAGCAGAGTAACAATTGTCCAATCTCAAGAGTTCCAATTAGCAACTTTCCTGGTGTGGGCATCCTTCTCTTTCCTTAAAACACAAATCCTAACTCAAAATCCTACTCAATAGCCCTTGTACTTGAGATAGCTTTGATTTGGAATGAATCATTTTACTCAAAAGAGTATGAATTATGAATTGATTTAATTTTCCTTGTGTGAGTTGAAATGTGAAAAGAAAGAAGAAAAAGAATGAAGGAAGATTGAAGAAGGTTCTGGTAATGAGAAGAAGAAAAGAAAGGAAAAGAGAGATATGAGAAATGTGGCCGAAAAATGTTTTGTGGGGTACGGTGTATTTTATTTTGTCATGTTCCATTTTTTTTTTTTATACTTAATAAAACGGTGCGTTTCATCTGAGAAGCCTCCCAAGAGTGGTATTTATTGCCTCAGATGAGTTTCTGTTTCCGTGACTTAGGCCCCAAGTAACTTGGGCCCTAAGTCGGTTTCAAGGGTTTCTAGAAGTTTCTAGAAGCATTAGCGGCGCCCATGGGTGGGCGCGCCCTAGGGTACTTAGGCCCTTCTGGAGGGCGTCGGGCCCTTTTTGGAGGGTCACCGATCCTTAGAAGTATATTTGGCGGTCCACAGCCCCCCAAGCACGAGTCTTGGGAGAAGACGAAGTGATGATATGACTAAATGTTGTTTCACGTTTGCGGTCGACGTCCCTGGGGTGCGCTCTAGGGCACATGGGCCCTTCTGAGGGTGTCAGGGCCCTTTCGGAGGGACCCCGATCCTTAGAAATGTACTTGGCGGTCCACAACCCCAAAAGCACAAGTCTTGGGAGAAAACGAAGTGATGATATGGAATGATTAGGCCGTGATGCTTTTTTAGGGCGATGTGACCGTTTCAAAGCTTTTGGGCGAGCTAACACGAAAGATTTTGAGGGCGAGTAGTTTTTTCAGTGCCGAAGAAAATCTAAAGCAGGTTTCTTAGGAGAGTATTTTTATGTGACTTAGTTGAAGTCTATGGAGTTTCTGACGTGGCGGGATCCTTTACTTAAGTATTGTTTCTGTGAATTTTTTAGATTCTAGATGCGGGGGAGTGTTCTCAGGATAGTTTCTATCGTTTGCCTGTTTTAAATTTTTCAGTAGAATACAATAATGATTTGTTTTTATGTAGTAGTATCCTTTGGAGGTTGACGCCGTGTCGTGCGTTTAGAGCTCATATAACAGTGGTCGTTTTTTATTTCGTTCAGAGTCCTCATAGGGGTTGACGCCGTTCAGAGCTCTTATAGGAGTTCACGTTTCTTGTTTGTTCAGAGCCCTGATAGGAGTTGACGTTGTTCAGAGCTCTCATAGGAGTATACATTTCTTATTTCGTTCAGAGCTCTTATAGAAGTTGGTGTTCCTTGTTCGTTCACATACCTCATAGGGTTGACGCCGTTCAGAGCTCTCATAGGTGTTGACACCGTTCAGAGCTCTCTTAGGAGTTGAAGTTTCTTATTTCGTTCAGATCCCTCATAAGGGTCGACACCATTCAGAACTCTTATAGTAGTTGACATTTCTTATTTTGTTCAAAGCCCTCATAGGGATTGACGTCGTTCAGAGCTCTCATAGGAGTTGGCGTTTTCTATTTCGTTAAAAGCCCTCATAGGGGTTGACGTTGTTCAGAGCTCTCATAGGAGTTGACGTTTCTTATTTCATTCAGACCCTCATAGGGTTTGACGGAATGTCAACGTTCAGAGCCCTCTTTAAGGGTTGACGGAAGTCGAAGTTCAGAGACATCTTTAAGGGTTGATAGAATGTCGACATTCAGAGCCCTTGTTAAGGGTTGACAGAAGTCGACGTTCAGAGCCCTCTTTAAGTGTTGACGGAATGTCGACGTTCAGAGCCCTCTTTAAGGGATAACGAAATGGCGACGTTCAGAGCCCTATTTAAGGGTTGAAGTTTTAGGCTCCCTTTGAATGTAGAATTTCTTGTAGATTGCGCAGTAGTTATATTTGAACAAAGTAGAACAATAGAAGAAGGAGAGTTCTAAGAAAGTAGGGTTCATCGTTAAAAACCTGCAAAGCAAATCTCAAAGGTTGAGAAAGGTTAGAATAACTCAGTGTTTCATCTTCAAGTTCTTAATGGGGGGACCGTTGCTTTCTACATTTCATTCTGGCGTGTTGTTTGGTGAGTTCTTCCTTTTGTTTATTCTCACCTTTGGCAGGCTTGTTTGCCTTCCAAACTTTATTTACCTGAAATATAATGTTACTTCTAAACTTCCAAAATAAAGGAGTCTTAATCATGCTAAATCCTACTTAATGAGAACTAATTACTCGTTGTCTTCTCTTATTAACTTGCCCATATTTTCCACACCCCTTCCTATTCTTTTCATTCTCTTATTAGATTTGAAATAACCTTCTTACTTGATTATCTTGTGCCTTTAATCCTTTTCGTTCTTCTATTAGATTGGAGGTAAGTCTTCCTACTACTTTTCTTAAATCGAAATTTGCTACTTCCTTATTAGATTTAAACTAACTTGCCCACTTCATTCTTTTTATTTTATACTCCTTCTTCTTTTTCTCCTAATAGCTTGAATTTTAACTTGCTTGGTATTTTATTTTCTATGTCTTTACTTCCTCCTATGAACTAGGAACTAAGTCTTCTGTTCAATTTTATTCTTCTATGTGGGTATGGCGCTATTAATCCATTATTTATGTTTTTACTAAACAATTAGTTTAGTTCGCAAAGTAAATGGTACATGAAAGGGGTTCCTAGGAAAGAGAGGTGGGTCACTTGGACCTCTTAAATACCAAGACTTTCCTCGCCAGAATCCCTCATATTTGACCTTTTAACAATACTACACTTTACTTCTGCCACGGGGTACCTTGAGTAATCTTTCTTTTATTAACTTGGTCCTACCTCTTGTGTTTTACTCATCATTCTTTCTTTATTACATTGTAACTAAATCACCTAGCGAGAATTAATAACAAGTGAAACAAATTAAGTTAAAGTTAATTTGTCCATAAGACTGATTATCCACATATTATGTATATGCACCGAAAAACATTTCTAAAAAAATAAAATTGTTAAGAGCCTTTGGAAAAGCATAAGGACTTAAGATGGTAAGTAATTTTCTTCAAATCAAAAAGTGTAAATATATTTTCTCAAAATATAATAGGCAAGAAATTTTCTTCAAATCAAACAATATATTTTCTCAAACTATATTGGGCAAGAAATTTTCTCCAAATCAAATAGTATATTTTCTCAAAGTATATTCGGCAATAAATTTTCTTCAAAACAAACAGTATATTTTCTCAAACTATATTAGGCAAGAAATTTTCTTCAAATCAAACAGTATATTTTCTTCAAATCAAATAGTATATTTTTTCAAAATATATTGGGCAAGAAATTTTCTTCAAATCAAATAGTGTAAATATATTTTCTCAAAATATATTGGGCGAGAAATTTTTCTTCAAATCTAAAAGTGTAAATATATTTTCTCAAAATATATCCGACGAGAAATTTTTCTTCAAATCTAAAAGTGTAGATATATTGTCTCGAAATATATTAAGTAAATTTTTTCTCAATTTTATTTTGAAACAGTAAAAAGTAATTTGCCAAACGTTGAAACATAAATTAAACCCAATATAATTAAAAGATGATAGCTCATGGAAGGGTCCTATTGCTATCACAAAAGAAAACAACGCCCTAAAAGAATGAAAGCACATGATACCAAAATACAAAACAAAAAATATTGTCAATAAAAGTTTGAAGCAATTAAAATAACTAAAACATGACGGTTGTACGATAATCTACCCATTAAAATCGACATATAATATATATATATATATATATGTATATATATATATATATAAAAGAATTGATGAAAGCGATGTGTGTCTGTGAGTATAACAACATGTTATATGTTCACATAATCACAATTTTAGAAGGATAAAACCTTATTTGGTTGTCGGGATCGTTGCTTATGAGGATATATTTGTGGGTCGCCAGTGAGTAGTGATGTTGGATTGGTCTTCGCCGGCCATCTAAGTAAGTTGGGCCCTAAGTCGGTTTTAAGGGTTTCTAGATGTTTCTAGAAGCATTAGCGGCACTCATGGGAGGACGTACCCTAGGGCACTTAGTCCCTTATGGAGGGCGCCGAGCCCTTTTTGGAGGGTCACCGGTCCTTAGAATTATATTTGGCGGTCCACAGCCCCCCAAGCACGAGTCTTGGGAGAAGACGAAGTGATGATATGGCTAAATGGTGGTTTCACGTTTGCGGTCGGCGCCCCTGGGGGTGCGCTATAGGGCACATAGGCCCTTCTGAGGGTGTCGGGGCCCTTTCGGAGGGAACCCGGTCCTTAGAAATGTACTTGGCGGTCCAATTATTTTTACTAAGTTACTAGTGATTTAGGGTAATTAATTAGATAGGGTAATTATTCGGTGTTTTAGCGGATTAATGAGTAGTAACTTTTTAGAATTTATTAGTGATAGTTTTAAGCCCATTATAGTTTGTAATGACTAAGCGCATTAAGGAGGAGTATATATTCAAAACTCTTAAGAGAAAACTACGTTAAACCATTCATTCATTTCATTTCAGAAACTTAGAGAGGTAGAGAGAGAAAGAAGAGGGGAATAGAGAAAGAAGAGGAAGAACTTGGAGAAGAGGAAAGCTAGAGGCTCGGGGCTATATAAGGAGAGTGAAGCCACAACTAGTGACTTTTGAAGCTTTGTGTTAAGGGGGATATATTCTTTCACTCAAATAAGCTATAATCTCATCTTTTTGCTTTTGGATCATAAGTGTTTTGTGTGAATTATGACTTTTGTTATTTTTTATGTTGAATTTCGTGCTTCTAATTTATGTGTAGTTATGTGTATGTTAAATTTCATGGAATTGATGTGTTTATGTGTTCAAGTTCATAGTTGTTGTTTGAAATAAGTTGTTTTGGTGATTTTTGCTCAATTAAGTGTAAACCTTGAATTTGCGAGTGATTGTTGTTTAAACATGTCTAAATTCACTTGATAAAAGATTTTACATGTTTGTATGTTGTTGGGGTTTGAATTGTTGTTGCTGTTTGTGAAGTTTGAATGAAAATATGAAAAATATGAGTTTTTGGTGAAAAATGAATTTGATGATGATTTTTGATATGAAATGAGGTTATGATTCCATGTTTGTAAGTGTTTTGATTGCCTTTTGATGTATGTTAACTAATAACAAAGTTTGGGGGACGAATTTGGGTCAAAGGGGATCAAAATCGGAATTTTGGGTGAAAAATTGGATGGATTCCCGAGAGGAAACCCAAAATATGGGTGCACATGTCTGGTGCAACTCACTGGGCGAGTGATTACTTGCCGTGGCGACTTGCCCATGACAGAACCCATGATTTTGGGCATCCTGGGCAGTTGGGGGTCGTTCCGGACTTTCCTAAATGCTTCTTTTAGTGTGTTTGATTGCTATTTTCACTTCTAAATCTACTGGAACATCAAATGGATTGGATTAGAATTGGTTTTCTGAATCGAATTGAAATTTATTTGAAAATGTTCAAGAACACGAAATTTTCCGAAACTTGTTTTTCTCAAATGAAATGGTAGGGTTAAGGATTGTTTTCCGTAACAGTGATTTTAAAATGGTTTTGAAAGGTGTATATGAGCTTTAACTTGGTCTTACTTTGAGAAATGACTTTCTTTTTGAATAAGGGAAAAATGAGACGAACTTAGTGAATTTTTGGAATTAAATAGAATCAAGCCATGATATGGATATGTGTGAGCTATTGTGATCATATGTGATATGTGAATATGTTTTGTTGGTGTGTTTGAACATGAATGCCTTTCTTTGGTGAATTACTTAGAAAAAGATGAATTTTGTGAAAATAGACGAACTTTATTAAAATGAGGATTATGGTCGGATAACTTGTAATTGGTTTTGAATTCCTGATAATAAGATAGAATAAAAATGAATTAATGATGATCGGGCCCAATGATAGGCCCGCAAATGCACGGAAATATCGGTTCTAGTATAAAAGATGTCGAATCCCACAGAGACCAATGTCAAGTACCGTTATCTATTGTCACGTTGTTTATCTAAGGCGATGCTAATTAGTTTAGTTGCAAAATTGGAAAATAACTTTGTTTTTTAATTACTTTTAAAGACAAGAGACCGGAATATAATTTGCGTCGACCGTGAGTACTTGTTAAGTTATATTTTATTATTGTAACAGGACAATATTCTTGCTCATAAAAAGAATTAATTAAAAGAGGTCGCCAGCTTTCGCGTGTAAGACATCGAATTTTGATTTTGTAATCTATTCGACCGCTTTCGCGCGTACGCCTTACAACTTCAAAACTCTATTTGAAAAATAATCAATTTATGCGCGAAAAGATATTTTTAGTAGAAAAATTAATTTAAAGGTACCGTCGGCTTTCGCGCGCCCGTTACCGTAAGTTCAAAATATCGTTTTTGAAAATCAATAATTTCTAAATTAATTATAAAAACGCTGTCGCTGAATTTTAAAATCAATTTCTGAATTTTCTATGGTCAGATACAGGTTTCACTCTTTCGATATGAAACCGGTATCCCTTTATTCCAGCTTTCGCCGTAAATATTTATCGTTAAAAATCAGAATTTTCAGGCTTAAAATTAATTCCTGTTACAATTTATAATCATACAACTTA
>Ga0228710_1003558_pt1 | contig 24723 bp, 8 predicted proteins | sample MedpolnodulmetaG_FD_177995 | JGI IMG/M metagenome (GOLD analysis project Ga0228710, IMG submission 177995) | Root nodule microbial communities from Medicago polymorpha collected in Santa Monica, California, United States - pink nodules | ecosystem: Host-associated > Plants > Roots > Nodule...
TCCAATCCGTAATGAATCTCTTTTTCTTATATTCTCGTTTAAGGGCGGGCGGATTTATCTGATCAAGGGCCGGGGCACAAGGGTCCTGGTACTATCCAGGTGCGAAGAACCCCGGAGGTGACTACAATGAGCAGAAATCTCACTCACCGGCCTGAGTCTATAAGCAAAGAGGGGGTGCCCAGTACACTTGAGATGCGTCCCAAGGTCGCCAATGACCAGTACTGCAACTGAAAGCCAGGGTATCTTACCCTAAAAGGCAGAGTTGAAAAAAATTTCATCACCATTTTTAGTCCTTATTTTTTTTAGTCACCTTATGTCTAGCCATCATATTTTTTAATGAAATTTTTCAAAAGTTGGTTGAATATTATGACAATTTCTAAAAAAATAGAATTTTTTTAACAAAACATGAATTAAATACGAATGTCTATGTTTTTGATACTAAGAAATTCATATTTAATTCATGTTTTGTTAAAAAAATTCTAATGTTTTTTGTAGAGTACATTAGATCTTTAATCAAAGTGATTGAAATACTCATGCCTCCGGATCTTTAATGTTGAATCAGTAGTTGAATGATGTTGATATGTAAAACCAAACCAAATCAACACCGCACCATGACAAAAAATCTAACGAGCTTCTGACCAAGAGATAAAAATCAAACAGCTTTACATTAAGGTTATGAAATCATGAAGAGAAAAAAAAAACGAAAGAAAAATCTGATAGGTGTGAAAACCACTTATTTAGCTTAAAAGATAAGAAAAAGATGCACAAAGAAGATTTTTTAGGTCAAAAAATTACATAAAATCGTCCGCTGAAAGAAGAAGATAAAACTTGTCCACTCCTTTTCATGAAGACATTTTATCAAAATGCACATTTTTCTTTAGAAAAAAAAAAATCATTTTTTTGCGTTTTGAGCTTCTTTTTAGGACCACTGGTTCTCTTTGTTAATATTTTTTTTTATCTTCCCTAACTTATTAATCTCAACATTCTATCCCACTCATTTATTATAACTTAATTTTGACAAAATAATTATAAAATCTTTTCATTTTGAAATTTTGTAGATTTATCGTCACTTTAAAAAATTTCTTCATTCAAAAACAATTTTCAAATCCATCAAGTTATGATTTTTTGACATTAAAATTTTGATGTTATATACAGTGTCTTTAAAAAAATCTTTAAATTTTTGTGTATAATGTGTAAATTTTAGAACAATAAAAGTACAAGGGAAAGTGAAAAACGCAAAATATGATGAGACAAACTATGTTTGTATTTCGATGTAAAAATAATACAACTTATTTATTAAAACCTTCGATGTCAAAATAATACTACTAATTTAACCAAATGATATGGGAGTTGGAGTTTAACATGGGCATTGAAGTGGCCGGGCCTTATATATGATGATAACGACGGTGATGAAAGTGATGATATGAGGAGGCAGATGAGCAGTTTCCTGGAAAGTCTCACTCATGAAATAAATTGGTCCACAATATAATGAGTAACGTGTGGAATTAATTCATTGTTTTATTGTATTGTCTTTGATGAAATCAATTTACTCGTTCTTTGGTCACATTTATAAAAAAAAATAATAATCTTTTTCAAATTCATTAAAAAAAATAGATGTATTTGATATGTAATACTCTCTCCGTCCTAAATTGTAAGCAAAAAAAATCAAATCACATATTAAGAAAACTAAAACATAAGAATTTGAAGTATAGTATTTTTGTGTTTTCTTTAGAATAAGTTTTATAGGAAGATATAGAAACAATTTTCATTGGCTATTGGTTATGGAGAAAATGGAAGAGAGAAAATTGAATGTAATTTGCATTTAATTTAATGAGAATAATAAACAAAAGTTTTTCTTAGAAAATATGGTTTTTTAAAAAAACAAGATTAAATAGGATAAAATTTTGTTTTTTTTCTTACATTTTGGGACAAAGAAATTGGGTTTTTTTGCTTACATTTTGGGACGGAGTGAGTAAAGTTTAGATACATATGTCATTTAATAAATTTGAAAATGCAAAAGTTACTTATAAATATGGGCGGAAGGGGTATACAGTATGGATGAGTTGGTATGACACCAATATCTAGAAGTATAATTCGTTGTCACATTAATGGAAAATATTAATACTTATTTTCTTGTTATGATTTGAATCTAAGACGTATCAATTAGTGTCTTTTGTTAAATACTTTGATTCTCATATCGTTTTTTAAATAAGAATGAGGGAAACTTTTACTATAATTAGTGATCAAAGTTTTTACTCTAAATATATATAAAAATAAAAAAACGTGTTTTGACAGTTTATACCATTTGTGTTTGCTATTTTTTACTTCCTAACATTATAAGTTGTTGATCTTCTATAAAGAGTTCAAACCATCATGTATATCAATATTGTGTCTCCTAGATCTATAAATGTTGTTTTTAAGTGGATTAATTTTGTCATTAAAAAAAAATTAACAATGTAACTTATTATTCGTTTGTCTTTAATTCTTATGTAACTCAAGTAACTATTTCATCTAATCTTCTAATATAATTATCGTTGTTTAGTTCAATTTGTTATATTACTAACAAATGTGACAGTAAACATGTGTTTTTACAATATCGATAATGACAACATCTTTTTTTTTTAAGAGGCAAAAATAAGATTTTATTAAAATAAAGGAAGAACATCTCAAAGCACATGAAATGTTAAATGTTAAAAAGACGTTCAAAAACAACAAGAATGTTTTTAAAGGACATAACCCTTTGAGATCACCAAATACAACAAGAGGGATGCCAAAGACCTCCTAAAGGGAGATAGAATCTCGAACATCAATATGACCACTATAACCCCCATTTGAACAAGTTGCCAAAAATTGTATGGGAATAGAATTAAAAGAGACTCCTTAGGATCTCGCTCCAAACCAATAATGAGCTACCACAAAACCGTAGACATGCAAGGAACATCAACTACTACACCGGAGCCAAACATCCAAGAATTTTAAGATACAACTAAGAAAGCTCTTAACACACAATCCTTAACACACAACGAAAAATCACCTGCTTCTCAATTTTTAAAAAAGAATTTACCCCATTATTTGAAAATCCATAATCTCTTATGCACTTATGCGCCTAAGATCATGTCAATTAGATTTAAGATACTAATCTGAACACTGCAACTTGCTACCTTTATCTCCACTTTTGATCTGAAAATTTTCTAGCGCTTGCCAAGCTTGCACCAACTGAATCCTTAACAAAATCATTGTTCAAATATTGTTTTACTATTCATTGAATTTACTATTCATGCATAAGGTTCCAAATCAGCTGCCAATTAAGCAAAGCAGCTTAGACATTATTCATGCATCAAAATCATTGTTTATTTTGGTACATGTACTAATATGCAGTTAGATGTTAGGAACGTCTCTGGCTACGTATTGAATGCTCTAGTGTCCATTCAAAGTTCCAAATCCAATCATGATAGCGTGGGGAACACGTATACGGTGTGTAGGGTTGAAATGAAAGAGATCACCACCGTTGAAATTGGGTATATAAGAGAACCTGAGATGACGTGTGAACCGGAATTTGTGGGGTTTAGGGGTCCAGGTTTTTTACTAATCAACCAAAAGTAAGGTGGGTCAGTGAAATCCCATGTTAAGATTTTGAGATAGACTCATTCCCATTGGGTCATCACGTGGGGGTGTGTCCCACAAGTTCCCTTAAAGGCAAAGCATCTCATGAGATGGTACCACATACACATAAAATCAACTCTCTTATTTTTTTCAAAGAGTGATTCACCATCCGTTCCTTTCTTTCTAGACAGCACCTTCACTTTCTCTCTCACTCATTCAATCTCTCCTTCAGTAACTGATTTGCAGACAAAAACACGTGAGCTAACTTCCCTATCCACTATCCACACCTTGGACCTTTCCCTAACTTAATAATCTCAACCTCCCATCCCACTCATATATTATAATCATCACCATTTTATTATTCAATATTTTAACAAAGATTAGGACAAGAAGAAAAAAAACAATAGTGGATTATGGTAAACTAAATGTTTTTGCTTAAAAATATTGTCAAATCAAATTATTTTTTAATTCATTTAAAGCATGAAACTTATTAATTTCAACGAATATACCCATTAGTTATATATATATTTTAGACTATACAATTTGGTAGAAAGAATTCTAAATATCCCAACACGTGGGAAGAAGCTAGTTAATTTCAAAATTGTGTCAATGTAAGTATTTATTTTAATTCCTTCAAAAATAAGTATTTTTTAACGGAACTATATACCTAATAATTATTTATACATCACTATTATTACATGCACTAGTACACGCGTCTGGATCAACTACGTATACGTGTGTGCATATATCAATAATATATTGAATGATTTTTTCTTAACAAATTTATTTGATTGATTGATTCTGTAAGTAAATTTGTTCCCATAGGTTTCATAAAAAAATTAAAAAATAAATAAATAAAAACTTGTTCTCATAGTTCTATTACAAGAATTACTTACAAAACTACTAATTGAAACACAAGAAATAACGTTATCATTTTCGATCAAAGGGTCGAGAGATAAAATACTCTTCAAAGCATTAATACATGAAAAATGAAGAAAACAAACTTCAATAATGAGAAAAAATACACCCCAAAAAAAACAATGAAAAAATACTAGTACTAATGTCTTTAGATTCTTAGAACGAGGTATTCTATAATGATTTATAAACATACAAATACAATAGGAAGAAAAACCAAAATTAAAAGTAACTATAATTAGCAGTTACTATAATTTTCTACAGTATTAGCTAAACTAATTACAACGTACGTTTCCCTAGCTTAGCTAAACGTATATATCCCTCAACCAAAAAAATACAATGGTTGTGGGAAATACTATACTCAACATATTTGTTGTTTTTTTGTTTAACATGCTGCAGAAGGATTGTTGAAAGGATTGTAGAAATGAGTATTTGGAGCCATAGTGAAGGCAGTGATCTTATTGGAACCACCACCACCGTCGGCGACGCGGCCGAGTCTTTCGCAAGAGGGGCAGATGGAAAGGGTGGCTGCAGGCATAGGCATGTACAAAGGTTGTGCTACTTTCAATGACTTCAACTCTTGCAACTCCTTTTTGAGCCTCCTGTTTTCGTCTGTTAATGTTTCACAACATTTCTTCAAGAACTCGCAATCCACCTCTGTTTGTTTCAGCTTTGTTCTGTAAAATTCAAACCAAAATTTATTTAATACATGTCACAACAAGCATTGACCAGCATTTATTAGCTTAATCTGTCAAATCCATAATTAATAACCACAAATCCAAAAGCAAAGTAAGGCTTTTTAAATTATATTCCCTCCTTACTTTAATATAAGAATTGTTTTTTTTAGAGGATTTAATATAAAACTTATTTAACTAGTAATAAGTAGTTAATTTGATTAATAATAATAAATTTGTGAATAATCTGTATCAATTTTTTATATTGCTCTTATAGTTATTGGCAACATAGTTGTATTATTATCCTAATTTATTCTCTCTTTCATATTAACCCTTATAAGATAAGAAAATAAATTATATTTCCTATATGTAAAATAAATAGAGATGCTTTAATAAAGTAATAATTAATATAATAAATACTTGTCAAGAAAAAAATTAATATAATAAATAATACAAAATGTGTGTTGTATAAAAAAGGACAAATTATTAGATGCTAAAAAATATTACTGTTAATATTTTATCAAAAAATATTATCCTTAAATATAAGATTTTTTAAGAACATTTATACATAAAATATACCACATGATTTTCATAAAATATCTAGAAATAGCAACAAAAATAAATGCAGAAACTCTGTCGTGCTACCATGGCTAGGTATTAAATTTGTGGTAGATAATTACATAATTTAATTCTTTTTTTGGATCAATATATTTAAATTTATCTCAATATTAATTTTCATGACTCTATAATGGTGATGTACGGTATGTAATGAAAAAGTTTATGTCCGTACCTGGCTCTCCGATTCTGGAACCATACTTCAACTTGTCGTGGCCTTAGATTCAACTGTCTCGCTAAAGCTTGTTTTTGTTTCTGAAAATCAAATCCAATAGAATATTAATATTATTATTAATCATTACTGTAATTATTTAATTAGTTTTCACAAATTAATTATAATTTATAAGAGATGAGAAAAATAATTACAGGATTGAGAGTGCTATGTAGTTTGAAGCTTTCTTCAAGCAATAGTGATTGTTCTTTGGTAAGCCTTAGTTTCTTTCTAGCATTTGTAGCATCTTCATCTTCATCACTAACTCTTGAAGAAACCCTCTCTTCTTCTACTTCTTCTTCTTCATCTCTCTCCCTCTTCACTTGCAGCACTCTCCCAGTTGAGAAAGATGAGTTAACAACGCTATGAGGTGAAGAAGTTTGTCTACAAAGTTCCTCACCATAACCTTTGGTAGCTTGTTTGTAACTTGTACGGTTATAACTCTCACCAGAGAGTCCTAACGTTAAGGATGGCTCGTTGGAGCTGGAGTAGGGATTCATGGGGGTGGTGGTAGTTATTTCCTTTGGAGTAGTAGAGGTATTCAAAGATAAACCTAGAACAAGGTGAAGAGAATCTTGATCATTAAGACCCATTTTTTGATAGTAGAGAGAAGAATGAAGGAGGTGGAAATGAATGAGTTGTTAGGAAAATTAGATAATATGGTAAGGTTTATAAAGGGTTAGAAGAGAAAGGGAGGTGGAGAATGAATACAAGACTTTTTGTGGGGGTGTTGGGTGGGTGGGTGAGTGGGTGGGTGGCTATGATTATTATTAATCATAATCAAACGGAGGAATTAATAAGTAGGGAACGAATCTTGGTATATCGGAAAGAAATGGTGAAAAATAAAAGTATTTTCTATATTCTTATACAAAGGTTGACCATTTGAACCTCCCCATACATATACTGTTGTTAAAATTTATTAGTCTCGCGATCAATAACAAAGGTAGACCGTTGTAAAAGTGATTTTGTAGTTTGAATCGTCTGATTTTAAGTTAATGATTAAGATCGTTTATAATATGTATTAGTTGACGTTTTAAATTAACGGTTGATTTTAAATAAATGTGAATTAATTAGAGTTGCACCAGGAATATATTTATTCCGCCTTCTACTAAATTGACATTTATTTATGATATTGATATTTGATTGATCACACTCCCAAATCAAAATGATTTGAACACAAACAGAGTCGGCCCTTTAAAATCGGATGTCTTGGGCGAATCAAGAGAGTGATGCCTTGGTAAAAAAAAATCCACAAAAAATTATAAGATTAAGAGAAATGAATGGAAAGACTATTAAACATTTCATTTGACATTGTGCAAGAAGAACACTAATTATGAATCTTTGAAATGTGAACCAATTAGCTCTAAGCTAGGATTCATGTTTCAAAGTCTAGGCTTCACTCGACAAGTTTAATTAACTAAAGACAATATGTTTATCAAAATAGCACACAAGGATCATAATTCAATGTCATCACAGCATTTCATAATTCAATGTTGATTTCTCAAAAGAGAAAATTTGTTTGACTATTTTATAATAAATAAATTGTTTGGGAATTGCAATTGGCACCTACTAGGTAAAATATTGTGACTTTTAATATGCAAAAGCAAAAAATATAACTCATTATTATTCTTAACACTCCATATCATTATTTTAATTTTAGTGCCTCAATTAGATTATTCACTAGCTTTTCACTAATGACTCATCGGTTTAGTAGCTAAAATTATGGATGTAATTAATATTTTTTAGTACATATAGTTATCTGATTTTATTTTATATTTCATTTAATCACATCATTTGTTATTTTGACTGTGTAGTGCCCCTGTATTTTTGTTGGCAACTAGTATTTTTATTTTTTTTATGGGATTATATATAGGTAGTATTTTTTTTTGGTACCTCTAAAATTATGGTGCTCTGGGCTGTCACCACCTTGGCCCGTGCTCAGGGCCACCCCTGAACACAAATATAAATGAAAAAAATATATAGAAACAAAAATAAATTATATAATATGTATTTTAAAATACCTAATTGATATGTATTTTAATGTGTTGAAATCACAAGGGCTGTATTTATAATTGTTATAAGGCAAGTGTTGCTTTTGTTTATAACTGAGGTCAAATAGTGTACGTAGTAGCTTCACTTCACATTGTTGCTTTTGTTTATAACTGAGGTCGAATAGTGTACGTAGTAGCTTCACTTAACATTATACTCACCAATTATATATTTTTAAAGAATTTTATACTCACCAATTATTGTCCTTCTTTACTTGTGTCCCTCCTACTTTAATCCTTCTAGGTTTGATTAATTTTTGGTGGTTTCAAGGGGCTTACACCCAAGAAACAGAACTTCTTGACTTATGTATTTATGGTATTTGTTATACATATCATTGAATATTTTTTTTAATTAATTAGCTTAATTTGTGTATTAACTTTTCGATTGGTAATTTGAAGTTTGGCTGAAAAATAAATAAAGTGTGATTAAGAATCGTTCCATCTAAAAATTGAACTGAGATTTTCCTCAACAATCCGTCCTTTAGTAAAGTTCATTAATCATTTGAACTCAATTACTTAGTTAAATTAGTCATTTTAGTCCCTCCAACTTAATTTTAAAAATATTTAAAAAACATAAGTTGTTTTTAAAATAGGGTTATGTTAAGGAAACCAAAAAAAAGAAAGTTTTAAATTAAAGAGATACTTTTTAGACTTTTAAGGAGTTGATTGCACAAGTTTCAATACAATGTTACTATATTTGCTTCCTTAACCAGTGCCCCAGAGGCACCGGTTAACATTACCCTTTAAAATATATAAAATATGTCATTTTAATCTTAAATTTCTGTCATTTTTTATATTCCCCTTTTTCGTCTATACCTCTTTCTTTCTTTCTTTTTATAAAAAAAATATATATAACTTAGGAGGAGATGGTGCCCCAATCCGTATACCTCTTTCTCACACACAAATGTACACCTATATCAAATGATAGAGTACCCATCTATATCTATATGCATTAACTTGAGTCAAGAAAAAATCTGTATGCATTAAATCATCCAAAGATTGCTTCATGAGTTATTTCCGAAAATAAATACAACAATAGAAAAATTAAAAGCATGATTAGAAACAGGTATATACATAAATGTTCATGTGTGTTTGTGACAAAGTTATGCAACAGATCCACATGCACTGTCTCCCACTTCGTGTCTGATTGAACTAGTTAGAGATGGGTGCCATGTCACTTTGCTTACCAATATTATGCATACTTTTTTAATGAAAATGTTGAATTTGAGGGATGGTGTTGGACGTGTTTTTCCTCTAGCTTATTATGAAGGTGTGTAGGATTAGAAAGGGATGTGCACTGTTTGTTTGTTTCCAATAGGAAATAAGATTAAAGAAAGTAGGTACAACACACAATTGGAGTTTCAATGAGTTATAATGGTGCCAGAATATGATTCATCAACAAGAATTCGGATCTTTGCTTAACTAGAAAGTTGATGTGGAGTGTTTGGGACCTACATATTTGTATTAGTACTATAACTCTATAAGAACTTCAAATAATGCATTGCATGTCGGCTATGCTAAGCCAAAGTTAGGTCATTCATAGTTAACGATAAACCTATAAAATAATTAATCAGCCGGAAATAATTACATGTGTTGGCAACTTAACATCAACTCTTATAAGTATGTTTGATATCATAATAAGTTTGCTAAAAAATTTATGAGCTTCCATGATTGTACAAAATGATGGTGTGGTTCACAATAATTTTGATAAATATGTCATGATATCAAACACGTTTTAGATTTAGATGTTTTTTAGGTATATCAGGATAGCACTTAGATGACATGAAGTTGGGTGATATTGGTGACATTGACCAATTACAATGTCACCCAACTCTATGTCACTCAAGTGCTATCCTATCATATCAGCAGGGTCGACCATAGCAACAAGGCTCATAGTATAGGACTTCAAACTTAAAGGGATTCAAAATTTGAAAAAATAAAATAAAAATTGTACCTACGGTTAAAATTCTTTACTAAATGTCAATTTTTCATAAGTAAAAGTCTGGAAGACAACAATTTTGTTGTTAATTATGCTTTATTCATGGATAAATGTATATTTGTCTGTATGTAAAAGTCATGTTTAAACCATTGCTAATATATATGTTTATCTAATAAATAGATTGTATATTTTTAAATTAAAAGATTTTTGTTTTAAGTTTTTAACTTATAAGTTGATTAAATCAGATAAGTTAATATCTACCAAAAAAAAATTAGATATGTTAATTTCGCAAACATCAAATTAAAATTTAATTACATAAATGAATAAATAAATAAAATTCTAAATTTGAAACTGAATGAGATATTCAAGTAGAGAATAAACTAATTTTCTTTCATGAGTTTATTTTTAAATAAAAAAAAATATTGATTAAAAATGATAAAATAAAAGAAAGATAGGGGAAAAACAAAAGAACAAAGAAATGGGACTTCAAAACAAAAACTCATGTTAAACAAATTTAAGATCACCTATAATTTGATAGTGTAATGCTCGGTCTTTAAAAAAAGTTTCACGTGTTTCCTCAATTTAAACGTTAATTTATAATTTGGATGTAACCACCTAAATTCATCATTAGCAACAATATCCTCGACGAGTAAGTATGTATTTTGGTCCTCAAATTTATATGCACCGGTCAATTTCATTCCATAATTTTTCAAAATAGCAAATATGTCCCTGACTTTTATAAATGTCAATTAATTTAGTCTCTCTATCAAGTTTTGCTGGGTGCTGACGTGTCACGTTAAGTGTTGACGTTGAATTTCAAGTCAGTTTCCACGTGTAACAGACGAATTTGATCGAAAATTTATTTTGATTTTTTTTACTTTTAAAAAACAATGAAAGTTAATACAAATTGTTATACTCTCAAATCGATCTTTGGATTATTCATTAAAAATCATAGTGGTCCCTGAATTATGTCACTCACTATCAAATCGATCCCTAAATTATTTATCTTATCTATCAATTTGATTCTTGATGCAGTAAAAAAAAATAAAGTCGATACTTGATGAGGTTTGTATTAGGGAGAAAGATAGAAAAAGAATTGATGTTAATTTTGAAGTTTGAGAACTGTTTTTGCAAGGTATCTGCAAACCTGTATGGAGGCTTTTGCTTATTTGATGCGGTTGAAATAAGGACAGAAGTAGGAAGACATAGGTCCCGTTTAGATTGATTTATTTTGAGTTTATGTTGGTTTATCTACTCCCATAAGCCTTTTTAAAGGTGTTTAGGTAAATAAATAAAAATAGTTTATCATAGTTTCATAAGCTGCTTATGCCATATTTTAATAAGCCTAAATTTTCAGCTTACCCTCTGGCTTAACAAGGAGCTTATGAATTTATGTAACCTCCTTCGATTCTCTCTGGATCCACTTTTTCAAAACATATATTTTAATTATAATGTTAGTTATCTTTGGCGGTGCATGAGTAACAAAATTGTTATATACTTATCTTACTAAATTAACACATGTAACAAAGTTTTTTTTTAAGGAAGATTTTTATTATTTTTTTGTTACGTAACAAAATGAAACTGAATATTAATATTTTTCTTATATGAATAATTTTTTTGTTACGTAACTATATACTTATCTAATCTAATGTTAATTTTGTCTTATATGAATATTGATAATTTTTTTAAGGACGAATATTGATTATACTATATATATAATTATAATTAATATATTATAATATTCTTTTTTACATCTTGATTAATTTTATTAAAAAAAAATCTTGATAATTGTGGTTCGATTCTTTGATTTTTTTGTTAAATTAAAAATATTTAAAATTTCAATAATTGCTTATGTAATGTTACATCCAAACACTTCAATTTATGTAAGTACTTTTTAGTGTACATATCCAAACATAAATAGCTTATCAAATATAAGAGCATATGATGTAAGCTCTAATATTATAAGCTCTAATGTTATAAGCATCTATATAAGCTGTTTATTCAAGCGGGGCCATATAATTTTGGTTGTTCGCCATACTGGTTTATGCACAAATACAGCTAGCATTGATGATTTGAGTTGTCTAAAAATGTTAAGCATTGAGGAGGAGGAGGTTGTTGAAGCTGCTTTTTTTTGTTTTTTTTGGTAAAAAGGCAATGAAATTTTATTTAGACACCAAACCAAGCACAAGGTATACATGGTTTAGGAACAAAGATAAGATAGAAATACAATAAATAAACAAAATATCACTGCTCTTGATTCAAGTCAAGATCCATGCCCATTGTTCTATAACAAATTATTGGAGGTGGTTTATTTTTCTTCTTTTTTTTGTACAATAGAGGTGGTTTATCTATTGGGGCACGAGAATGACTCAAACTAAGACAACGGAATGATAAAAGGAATGAAAAAGGTGCACCGCATGACGGTGCATAAGAGCAATGGTGCAGGCAACAAATAAATATCATAAATTTATTAACCAATTTTGTCTCCTCAAATAAATTAAACAATAAGTTTAACTGTTATTCATTAGGAGATGTTGAAACAATAATGTTTAACTGTTATTTCTAACTTGTTTTTCGGGAATTCGTCACATTCTTTTAGGTTTTAATATTTATTTGACTGTATCAAGGATCAAATTGATAGATAAGATAAATAATTAATGGAACGATTTGATAATGAGTGTTATAATTCAAGGACCAACTTGATTTTTAATGAATAATTCAGGAATCGATTTGACAGTGTAACAATTTGTATTGACTTTCGTTTAAAAAAATCCAAAAAAAATCAATCAAATACGTCCATGCACACGTGGAAACTAACTTGGAACTCCACACACTTAACATGACATGACATGTCAACACTGTTAACGACAAGACTTGACAGTGGTACTAAATTGATCGACGTTTATAAAATTCAAGAACGTATTGTCTATTTCAAAAAATTGAAGGATAAAATTAACTGATGCATGTAAATTTGAGGACCAAAATCGTTATTCACACTATCCTCAACTGAGATAAAGTTATTTTCTAAATCAAAATACTTGACGAGTAGTTCAGGGTCGGATCTTGGAATACATTTCAAATGTGGCTAAATAAATAGCAACCAAAATAATTATCGTTTTTTAATATTTTATACTTTAGCGACTGAATTTTTTGTCACTATTTCTGTCGCGAAACGAATTAGAGACCGATTTTTACATTAGCGATCGAATTTCTAGTCGTTATTTTTGCCGTTAAAGTTATCAGCAACTAATTTTCATGCTTTAGATCGAAAATTCGGTCGCTGAAGGAAAAAAAATCATGTGTAGCTATAGCCACACATGACCATGATGTAGATCCGCCCCTGGAGTAGTTACATATCATAAATTGTATCCAAAAAAAAAAATGACATATAAACACACATGTCTTAGAATTAATTACATTAATTGAATATTTATACGTTAAAATCATAGTATCAGACATATCCATTTCTTTTGAAAATGGAAAGGATCTCAACACGAATTGAATTCACGTAGTTAGTTGCATCACTTACCACACTAGTATACAATAAATTGGAATCAGTGTAACTATGGACCACAAATTGTTGGACATGGAATTGGAATGATAATATCCTTGGTCTGTTATTATAAAAAAAAATACAAAGAAATATATCATAAGTTTAAGCTGCTGAATGTAAAAATGGAATCGAATAATTTCTTTTATCATAACGGAGATAATGAATTATTTGAGAAGTTATGTTCGATGGGAATAAGCCCACGCATCTACGGCGTACAAAGTTCAACGGAATGCATCATCATGGGTACACAAAAAGTGGGCAGGTACAAATGATTATATTGAAAATAAGAATGCAACTTGTTTATCTTTTTGAACCTGAATCTAATTCCAATCTCATCTTCTATATTCTTTACAAGGTCAAAAAGTAGACATATTAAAGAAAATGCTAATCAAACGCATTGATATTGTTATATTAAGGTCTAATTCAACCGGACCGATAATGTCAAAATTATTAGACCAAACATTTTTTTTATTAAATCTAGAATTTCACATTTGCGCGCATGTGAATTTCAGATGGCGCTTCATCAACTTAACACACACCTGACAGTTCAAAATCGTCTACAGGACAAGAATTTATCTATTAATTTTATTTTGAAGGAAGACTTTATTTATAAATAATTTTCTCAAAGAAAATGTCACTTTTAATTTTAAATGTAATTTTAATTAAATCTTTTATAGTTGTACCTCAAATTTATACTATGTGCGTCACTTTCAAATTATTATTTTTCATTTTACAATTTATAATAATAATAATGGAGAGAGTAAAAATGTCAAGTATAGTTAATAATAAATAAAAATTACATCGGTAATTAATAGAGACAATTTAGTAAAATCAATGTTCTATTTTTCTATCAACATTTCTCAGTGTGAAAGTGTCAAATACAAAAAGGGAGAGAGTGTATAACAATAACTTATGCGTGCATGCAATTGTACTTAGGAACGTATATTAGTTTTATGTGGGTGAATTGTGAACTTATTTATTACCTCATGGATGAGTATTTATGACGTCAGGTATCTATAAAGTGTTTCAAAGAAGAGTCCACAGTAGCTTAAGTTGATTGGTATTTTATGCTTAAATAATAATCTCCATCGATTAAAGGTATTAAAAAGGGTATAAATCACAATTTGTTAATGATTGAACGAGTAAGATAGTCAGTCACGTAGCAAATAATTTAGAAGAGGATTATGTGGAGCTTTTGTCAGCAAGTGGCTGAATACTAAAAAGAAAAGTAGATGGGTAACCGTTGCTTTTGTTTTGAATTGGGACCCAACCCAGATAGATAGAATTTGACTTTGTAACAGTGAAGAAAATTAAAATTCTATGAAATGGTTTCATACATGGTTTGGTTGGACGTGTGAGCATGAGATTTCTTATATTATTATATAGTATATATAGTATATATCAGGTATTATTCTACATACACTTTAATGGGATGATTGGGTATAATCACAAATATTCATATGACAAACTAATGACCAAATGCGTCCGTGGTGTTGGCTTAATCATATCACTAATTTAAGCAATCTGGTTCCACACACAAAACAAAGTGACATTAAACCAAACAAATAGGTGGTTGTTCTCATGTCATCTCCACACATAATTTTCACTAAATAATACATGTTTGAAAAATAGATACTTTTAAGAGTTTAATTCAATACTAACAAGTTTTACGATGTCAATAAATCACAATCAAATTATTGAACATAAAAAATGGATATAAATAAAGTCATATATTTGTAATGATCAAATAGTTATGATTGTCTAACTTTGTAAAACATTTTTTGGGTTGTTATGTCTCAACCAAAGTTCTTTCATACCGAACCATGAATTAAACTCACGAGTCACGACTACATGTTTAATGGATTCAAAGATCTATCGATTGTGTCACACTATATTATCAACTGTGTAAAACAACTTTACACCGACGGAGTATGTGAATTAATTCTTAATTAAATTGTAACCATAAAATACATGTGGCGTGTAAAGATGAGGGGCACGAGGAAAGGATGAGGGCATGTGTGAGGAAATATAGACACATGGGTCCACCAATGATTTGGTATGATGGGCATTTGATTCCGTGGGAGGTAGATGATTATGGAGCGTAGAATATGGGATCAAGTGATATGAGAATTTAAGATAAGGTTTTGGTGATGATGTCCTTCTTTGTTTGTTCCTTCCTGCCTTTAAGGTCAGCCGACCATGTTGCTTTCTTGCTCTTTCATCCACTCTTTTCTTTTGGTTTATTCTTCTTTTTCACCTCTAATTTAAATATTAAGAGACTTGTTTAACTTTAATTGTTTTCCTTTTTTTGAATGTTATATGTCTCATCTTAGCGTGCGTACCTAATGTCCTATTCAAGGAAACAATGACTAACTCAGTGTCGACACTGCAGTCGGCAGTGTTACAAGGTCCACTTGCATGGATTGGGATTGTGCAAAGTCATATAATACATGCAATCATGATCGTCTGATTGAGATCGAACGTTTCTGACTTAAAGTTGGTAACTTTTGATTTTAAGAAAATAAAATATGCTCTTTCGTGGAATTGTTTGATCTTGATCAAACACTCACGGATCCTCTAAGTACATGACCGCATGCAGTTTGTGACCACTTACACTGAATTTGGTTTTCACCTACAAAACATTTTATCCCCAAAGTATTTATGATTAAAGTATTACACACAATCAAAAGTAAATAAAAAAATAATTTACTTATACCAAAAAATATTTTATTTTGTTAGCCGAAAACAATTAACAGTCAAGTTAAGGGATAGCTAAAAGGACGGGCGAATACATGACGAACTGAGCTAAATTAATCTTTCTAAGCTGCAAGTGAGTATAATTAATCGTTTATGAGCTAAGATGGTTTCAAACTTTAAGAATGCTTACACTTAAACCTCAATAGTTATTTTCTTCTTTTGAATTGATTAACTTAATTTCAAAGAGGAAAGGTTGGGTGTCACAACTATTTTCTAAGGCACGCTACTAAGAGAAAGAAGAAGCACATATGCAAGATAGAAACAACCGAAGAACGTGAGAAAGTTAAGCAAGTAGTGCATATAGAAGGCAATGGTTGTGCATTTAGCCTTGTTTGTTTTTGTATTGTTTCTTGTTGTTACACTTGGTGGGATAATGTTCCCTCTTTTATTAGGTTATATTTTGAATATAATAGATGAGGTATGCTTGGGACGGATTTAGACATTGTATTTTGGTGGGGTAAAAGTATAAAAGAATTTATGAATTAAATTATACTAAAAATAATAAATAACATTGTTTAATTCAATACATTTACGATAATAATTGTCTATAGACGAAACAACAAATAAAATACAATACAATATAGAGAAAGAAGTTCTTCCGTCATAATTATTCAAACCCAAAATTCTAAATAGGCACAATTAGAGAAATCCAAAATGCAAGTACAATGCAATGACAAAAATTCATTTCAAATTATGGAGGGAACAAAGACATAACAACAAAACATGTCAAGTGTTATCAGTGTCTTAACATAAAATGGTGGCGCAATCTTTTTTATTTTTTTTACGTGGGTCACTAAAATAAACTAAAACTATAGAATAGAAACACAAAATTTAAGTTGTAATAAACATTACGTTAATTGTAAAAAAAATGAACTAAATGCCTTAAATTAATTCACTACGCACCACAAATAACTTAAAATCATCAATAATACAAAAAAAAAATTATAAATAGTTCATCACATATAAAATTGTATATTTATAATCAAGTATTATAAAAAGAATAAAATATATTTTAGTTTATAAAAAAATATAATATTATTTAAGGATAATTTAAATAAAAAGAAGGATTCCTCCAAAAAAAAAATAATAAAGAGAAAATGATTGTATTTATTTGATAAAAGAAGTTTTTTTATATAAAAAGAATGGGAAATGCTAAGAAATCAAAGATAGAAACATTTTATGGAAATTGTGCATTCAATATTCTTGAAATTTAAAATCTTATATTTTTAAGACATAATTTATGATTTAATTCTATTTTTAGATTCTTAACTTGTGCCCTTAGTTAACACTACCCAAAAAGAATTTGTGCTTTATTTAAGGACATGAAGAGCAAGTTTGGCATATAGGCTAAGGACGTTTTCCTAAACGCCCAATGCGCAAGTTCGCAAAAAAAATTAAGAGAAATGCAAAAAAAAGCTTATGGAGGGAATTGAACCAGTGACAATGATGACAATCATTGCTAGAAAACCACTAGGATGCATTAGAAATCTCCTTTACTTTCGCACAACATAATATTATTATATATCTTTAAACTATAATAGGTGTATATACCTATTAAAAAATGGGTAATAATCTGGTGTGGCACATGCCACACCATGCCTTATGGTGGATTTGCCTTTGGGTGTGCTTACATTTAGGTTTAAGAATTGTTGGTCCTCGGGTTTTGATTCTTTTCCTCTTCGTTTCATCATTTTCAGTTTTAAATATATTTCTCTAGGTTTCTGCTGCTATCTTTTAGGTTGATCGTGCTAAATTAGTCGAGACCACCATTTTCCTTTTTGATGAATCATTGGTTACATTGCTTTTAGAAGGAAAAAAAAACGATCGTTGGAGCACATTTTTTGTTTGCTAAAGACTGGTAGATAGATAGAAAACTCCGACATTCTATCTTCAAATACGATTGTAGACTTTATTTAAAAGATAGTCGATCAATCAAATACCTTATTTTACTAGAAAATTAGCCTATGTACCTTTTCCTTTTACGAATATTTTCTTATAACAATCTAATTATCGACAATTCTGTCTTATTTAACAATATTTATAATAGTTAAAGAGCCCACATCTAAAGAACATACTTCTTTCTTCAACACAACATTTGAATTAAAAAGAGAATCACTATTGAAATTAGGGATAGGATCAAATGACACCAAGGTGTCAAATTAAATTTGACACCAAATCCTAACCATTAATACAGTTTTAATCTAACGGTTCCCATCAAATTTGACCGACATTTTAATTTGACACTTTGGTGTCATTTGATCCAATCCCTATTATTGGTTGTGATTTATAACGGTGTATCAAAATTAGATTGAAAACCACTAGTGTATCAAATTTGACAGAGTAAGACATTATATATTTTTTGTTGATATTAAGAGTAAAACTGTTATACTTATTGGTTGATAATTCATACATTTTTTTTAGGAACATACATTTTATATTGGTTTAATTAAATAGGTCTTTCGTCCCTGCAAATATAAGTCATTTGAATTTTCTTCTCTGAAGTTACTATTCCTTCCATTTTCCTATTGCAAATATTAATCATTTGAAAAATGGTCCCAATTACATCTGATTAGTAACTTCAGGGACGAAAAATTCAAATGACTTATATTTGCAAGGACGAAAGACCTATTTAAGCCAACCACCTCGCTCAATCATCACTAGCCACATGGGCACCACATCGCTAATGACAGCCCACCTCAGCAAAAAAACCTAATTATGATCAAAAGTCAAATGATTAAATTTTGTAGTGGTGGATTGGAAGGATTAGTAACTTCAGGAACGAAAATTCAAATGACCTATATTTACAGGGACGAAAGACCTATTTAAGCCTTTTATATTTAACAACGTAATCTTTCAAAGTTAGAGAATTATATCCAAACATACATTTCTATTGATAAAACTAAGACATCATGAAAGGTTTTAAAAATGAATTCTAAGAATATTGGTTATATTTAAAAATTCAGAAGAAGAAGAAAAAAACATAATTTTCGGTGTTTTCTGTAAAAAGATTTTCTTTGGTTACTTTTATTCTCTCTATCACAATTCAAAAAAGAAAGTCCGTAGCCATATATAATTTCAGCCACTACATACAAATACAAAATATAAATTGAAAGTAAAAGACGTTTCATTGTTTGATATAATGAAAGAAAATGTAGTTAATTATTGAACCTTCTCATAGATATCTTCTTCATGTGAAATTCATCCCACCCCTCCAACACTTCTCGCGTGCCTCTTAAAATTTAAAATTACAGTTGTCTTGTCTTGATTGGAATCCAAACACGTTTTTTCTTCAGAATTTAGTATTCAGATTCAGACGAGTACAATTTATTTTTTGGGAATAATAACGAAATAAACATCCAACATTTTAAAATTTGGATGCACCAGGAGCAAAGAGACGGTAAAATAATTGAAAAAACTAACATTCATTGATTTAAGTAGGAAAACAACATATATCATACAGGATAACATAAAATTGAAAGACTAAAACTAAAAATATAAATTAAACACGAACAAGATCATGTACTCAAGTTAATAGCACTCTCGTAAGATATCATGTTTTATTCATCGAGATCGACAATATATATAGGTATAGAATTTACCATTTCACTATCAAATTGTTAATCTCCTTTTTTCCCAAATATGAAATTTAGGCTTAATAGCAATTTTAGCCCCCTAAGTTTCAAGAAGTTGCAATTTTGGCCCCCTAAGAAAAAAACTACAAAACCGCCCCCTAAGTTTTGCAACTGTAGCAGTTTTGGCCCCCAAAGCCAAAAAAATAAATAAATAACACGTGGCACCTCAGTTAGGGTGCCACGTCAGCATAGACCGAGTTAAAATTAGTCTTGGGGGCCAAAACTGCCACAGATGCAAAACTTAGGGGGTAGTTTTGTAGTTCTTTTTCTTAGGGGACCAAAATCGCAACTTTGGGAAAGTTAGGGGGCTAAAACTGCTAATAAGCCAAAAATTTATGATTTCACTAAAAATATTAAATTCACCTTTAGGGCCTTTATAAATATACACGTATTGTTAGACAAATTCAAGATTGCACACCTTTTTTTCTTTTTTCTTCTTTTGGTTCTAGCATGGAGGAAAAAAACCAAAATAATAGATATCAATTGCCAACCACCCCAGAACAAAACCTAGAACGAAGACCCAATCCTTAAAGACATAGTCACTACTAACTCATTCATATTGATTACTCAATTCTTTAAAGACATAGAATAAGAGAGGATGTCAAGTTGTTAATAGTGTAAAATTTAAAGATATATATATATATATATATATATATATATATATATATATATATATATAGACAGATAGATTGCACATATCAACCTTCTTTTTAGAGGATATACCAACCAAATTATGGAATGTAAATGTATGTCCAAGCAGAAGACAAAAAAAAAGTAAGTAAAAAGGAGAATTATCTCACCCTAGCAAAGTAGAAAAAGGTAATCACATGGAGGTAGAGGCATACAATCATGCATATATAATGTCATGAATTTATTAGAAAAAAATAAAACGTTGGTTGTTTTAGTTTTCGATCTTATGGATGAAATTTATTCCGTTTTTATTATTATAATGTTAGGACTGAATTTTCATATTTTTCTTTGCCAAGACTTTCCATGTTCTCTTGATTGGTGCATAGAACAAAAAAGAAAAAAGTACCGATTAGTGCATATGTTTTTATGTAGACACATGAGATTTAATTATATTATTCTCAATATTGTCTTAGAAAAACAACTTTTTATAGTATAGAGTATGCACCTTTTGGTCTTCCACTTTAAGCTAGACACTTATTTTGTAAGTATGCACGAAAAAATTTAGAGTTAAAGAGAGACTCTTAAATTAGAGAATTTTAATTTAGAGGGAATCTTAAGTTACGTCTTCATGAAAACATGTAAAATAAACCATCTTTTCTTATATATTTTATTAGAGAAGCTAACAAAAATAAAATTTGATTAAGCTAAACAGTGATTTTTCACTTGGAAAATGGTGCAATATAGTGTTAGTTTAGTTACATGAACCACCTTCCCTTAAAATAATTTCTCTCCAAAAAAGTGAAACATGACAATTTTCTATGGCACTAGTAAGAAAGAGTGAATAGTTTTAATTGACAATGCACTATATTATAGTGGAGGATTAATGAGATATAACAAAGGGTGAAAAGTTATAAGTGATGTGAGAAGATTTTCTAAGAGAATGAGAAGTTTTCTTAGATGTGTCACGTCATCAAAACTCTTGAATAAGAACGAATCAAGTTTAATTTACAAATATATATATATATATATATATATATATATAAAGATTATTATTATTGTTGTTGTTTTATTTTTATTATTATTATTGTTGTTGAAAATATTGGTTGATGTGTGTACACGTGCATGCGCACTTGCGTGCGATTAAATGAGTTGGATTTGAGTTTTTATCATATAAGGATTATCCATATATGACGTTGATATCTATACTATATATAAAGAAAGATGAATCATATTTGTACAATTAATTTTAGACAATTTTTGTGATAACCACTTTTTCTCTCTTCTAATTGGAAAAAAACAATAGAGATAAGAAGAAAAAAAGAATAAAAACACGTGTGAGTATGAGAGAGATGATTGTTCTAAAGGTTGTCAAAAAGTGGTTGTACAAATATCATTTCTCACAAAGAAAATAGTCTTTTTTTTTTCTTTCCAAAATAACCCCCAACTTTTAATACAAATAGCACATATAACAAATAGATAAAAATAAATTCAAATATTTAAATAAAAGTGTAACAAACACGACATAAGTGTGTGTGTGTGTATATATATATATATATATGTCTAGTTTTTTTTCTTCCTCTATCCTTTAAAAAGTGTAATAAATTAAATGAGTATATATATACCTATTTTTTTATTATCCCAATTATACCCTGAAACAACTTTTTCTATAATGAAAATTGTTGTCAGTGTCGTTAAAAAAATAAGAATTTAAATTATATATTTTTTTGTTATATTGTTGGTGTCATTGAAATAGATAATCATGGTTAGTTTGATTCGTTATCATTTGAAAGCAAAAACATTTATAATTTTATTTTTAATCAAAATCAAAAGTTAATAAAAAAATATCTTTCATAATTTTCAAACATTAGCGCAATAAAAAGAGTGGGGTATATTCGCTAGTTTGATCCAAATTTTGAACCTCACAATTTTTCTACCCTTTGAATCAATTTTTTTGGGCTCAAAATATAAGGGGTGACTTGGGAAATTATCCTAAACATATCCTTTTTCATGTGTTTATGTTTCAATACATAATCTTATTATCCAGGTCCATCAACACTAATTGTTTTTGTCAAATATAACTATTTTTGATTGAAAGCAAATACAGTGTAACTCAAAAACCCTTGTTGTACGAATCTAGGTAATTTGAAAAAAGTGGGAAACGAATAAACGATCTAGGTTCAATTTAAAGAAAAAAATACGTTTGGATTTATCAATGTGGCAGTGCGTATAAATGAAATAGCACCACCATATTGATCAATGTATAACTTCTCAGTTAGTTGAATTTCAATAGAGAAGAAGGAAGTTATATTCATATCTATCGAAACAAATTATCTGATGCTATTATTTCGTTAAATTATACTATTAGATTAACAAATCCAAACGTTTAAAAATAACATTTTTTTTAGGGGAAATATAAATTCTTCTTGTTATATTCAAACCTACCAGATTAATCAATCCGGACAGTAGTCCAGAAGGATCAATTTAGTAAAGGGTAAATTGGAAGATTTGAGGTTATATTGTAGGGTGGATTGAGAAATTTCAATAGATGTAGATGTATTTTGGTAGAAAACAGATTGGGTCATGTTTAAGTGAAAAGAAAACATTGGGCCATATTTTTTTTTTAGAGTTACTTTTCCCACCCTATGCCTTTCCTCGCGCGCCCTATTTTGTCCAAAAATACCCTTTGTCCGGATTATACAATCCGAATTAATTCCGGAATAATAATTCCAGAATTATTCGTGGTTTTTGGCACTTCATCCACCCTAATGGATGATGATGTCAGTTATGAATAGATGAATTCATACTATATAATCCAAAAAATGTACAAAACTTTCGAATTATAGAATCTGAAACGTGTAAATCACCCCGTTGAAAGTCAACAAATGGGGTGGGAAATGATGTTTCCAGATTACATAATCCGGAAAGTGTTAAAACTATCCGGATTATATAATCCGAACTGCATCAGCACAGAGGCAGAAGCCATCTGTTTTGGCTGAGCCTCTGTTTTAGAGCATGTAGTCAACTGCTTTGGCCTTTGATCAGTTGTTCAAACATAATATTCAACTTATAACATAACAATTAACGACACAACATAATTTTCAAACATTCAAACATTAATAAAACATAATTATCCAAAATATTCAGACATTAAAATTAAATAAAATACAATCAACCCCTAATCAACCCCAAAATAATCCGGAATGCATATAGGTGTTTCCGGATTATATAATCCAAAGGGCATGTTGGTAATTTATGTAGGGCGTGCGAGAAGGCCAAAGGTTGAGAAAAGTAACTCTCTATTTTTTTTAAGGAATTGGGCCATGTTTTTAGAAGAAAAAAAAATGGATTTTTCATAGTTACCCCTACCTTTGAGACATATCGCTGCATTTTATAGTATTGATTTTTTTTTTGGTCAAGTAATCTAGTGGTTAGAGCTAACTCAATTAAACGTGGAGAAGTGGGGTGTCCGGGGTTTGAACCCCGACCCCTGCATAAAATCTCCATTGTCCCAACCAACTGAGCTAAGCTCACGGGGACTATAGTATTAAATTTCTACCAAAAAAAATTAAGTATTGTGTTTTTCATCAAAATATAAATAAATAATTTATAGTTTTTCTAGGAGAAATAAATAAATTATAGTGTTCAATTGTTTTTGAAAAAAAGACTAAATTGACTAACATTGTTCAATTCAACAGACTTTTTTTTTTTTTTTAAGGAATTCAATTCAACAGACTTATTTACAAATTTGAGGAATTAAACCGACTTAACATTTAAAATTTCAATTTGAGGGACTTAATTGCTATTTTACAATTTAAAGAATTAGAATGTCGATTTACTCTAAAAGCATAGTAATTGAACTAAAATGACTAATATATACATTTCTTAATTCAAAATTATTTAAAAATCAAAATTAAAATATTGACGTTGACTTATCAATTTGATTAGGAAATTGATGAATTGGTCCATAAGGTGCTACTTAAAATGTCAAAAAAAAAAAAAATGTCACAGTGCAAATCCTTCGGAGGAATATTGTAAAATTGTTATGATGTCACTTTAATTGATTGATTAAAATTGATATGATTTTCCATTATTTGTATAAAAAAGTCAAAACAGATCAAGAATCAATAAATGAAAGAAAAAAAAATG